>Ga0123357_10013313_pt1 | contig 10666 bp, 8 predicted proteins | sample TergutEmb28metaG_FD_89873 | JGI IMG/M metagenome (GOLD analysis project Ga0123357, IMG submission 89873) | Embiratermes neotenicus P4 segment gut microbial communities from Petit-Saut dam, French Guiana - Emb289 P4 | ecosystem: Host-associated > Arthropoda: Insects > Digestive system > Gut ...
ACATACATACACACATACATACATACATACATACATACATACATACATACATACATACATACATACATACATACGTACATACATACACACATACATACATACATACATGAATACATACATACATTCATACATACATACACACACACATACATACATACATACATACATACATACATACATACATACATACATACATACATACATACATGCATACATACACGCATACAAACATATATACATTCATTCATACATACATACATACATACATACATACACACACACATACATACATACATACATACATACATACATACATACATACATACCCACCCACATAAAAACAACTGTGGAAGTTGCCAAGTTGTCAAGCGCTATATCAACATCTATATCACGCCAAAACTCCGACACAGGTTACAGAACAACTGTATTTCCTACCCTGGAACACACTTGTTTATATAATCTGTTTACAGAATACGACATTTCTGACAAGACAGCTACTCGCAATTAATCATTGTCTCAGTAATATTCAACACCAATTCTGTATTTAATGCCTATCTACTAACTCGGTCTTCGACATGTTAAATGATTCGAACAAGTTTTACATCACGTAGCCAACCCTTGTGGATCAAAATTCTTAATATACATAAGTTAATTTCTCCTACTCACATTTGTCGTTTTATTACTATTGAGACAATCCGGACACAAACACCGGCCAGGATATAATCAGTTCGAAGTTTTTATATAGTTTTGTACACGTTTGTTATTGTAAAATTTTACAAATTCAGCATGGCGCCTGCCGCTGCAAGTCATATTGGATCCCACATAACGAATACGTTTGCATTATTACGTAACTTATTTTAAAGATTTTTGTAATGTCTGTCTGATGGGGGTCTTTTTAGACTGAAACATATATTCATACTTGAATAAAACTTGGTAGTGTTAGACGTAAATATATCGGCCTGTATTTTAAGTACACAACACAACTCATTGTCCTCTATAAAATTAGAAAATTCGACACATTAGTTTTCAATTTCCTACATTCAGCAATAACAACAAAGCGAATGCACAAACTTCTGAGTTGGGAACGACATTATCTACACATGTTTCTATGTGCTGGAGTGGTACCGCAGTATATTGTGAAAGGATGTGCGACTTAATTTGAGAAAATATTTCTCTAGGTTGTCAAATAAAAAGATAGAGGCCGGGGTTTCCGATGGGTAAAGCTGCCAAGGTTAAGAACGTGCGAGCTTTGAGCTGCACTACCCCAGCCGCTTTTGCGTTGTACAAAAGAATACCAGTATTTTTCCTTTAATAGCAAAAGACGTGTGGAAATACAAACGTATGCAACAAGAAGATATTTGTTGTTTTGCTTGGAACCGTTCTTTATCATCATTTTCTTTCTCTTCTATAGCAATTCGGCCCATTTTCGGGCCATGGCTTCTCCGATCACCTTCCTCCAACCTACTCTTCTCCGTGCGCCCGGCTTCGAGTTTTGTATCAAATTTATGGCATCATTCACACCGGTATCTTCCCGTCTACCTTAGGCTTCCCCTCGAGCACTTTTCTCCTCAACGTCACCCACCATTAGCTCGTTATGCATTATTGGGATGAAATTGAGTCTTCATGATCTTGCTGGCGCACAGGTAATATGAATAGAAAGAGTCACTATTAGAAAATATGTGCAATCGACTGGAAATGCTGACAACATTCGAACAAACCTTCGGGAGGATTCTGCAGTGGATCGAAATTTGAGGAGGCTTCTCCCACACACAAGACTAAACTGCAAAATCAACCAGTTCGATACACGATGTTCTTTGTCAATAATTTATCGTCGTTTTGTTAAAGAAAGCATAAGCCCTGTTTTCTTTTCAGTACAGAGAGCCGAATCATTGCGTTGCATGACAAAGACCATTGTACGGACTGGCAATGTTTTCTGACGTTGTAGCTCGAGCCGATGACAAGCGGTCGGTTTTTATCAACTACCTGTGAACAAGAATTGCACGTTCAGTTTACAGATGTAAGAACAATACGTAAGGTTTGTCTGTCCGTCTGTCTGTCAGCCTATTAAAGTACCTTCATCACTCTCGAAATCGTTTTTATATAAAACAATTGAAATTTCGGACACAGATATATTTTTATGTGTTGCAGTCTGGGACTTAATGGTTAGTTACTTGACGTGGGCATTTGTTCTGCCATTGTTTGGTGAAATATTACTGACTTCTTAAACTTAATTGATATTCGCATAATGGCAAAATGCCTGAAGTGATTCCACAAAGGACATGTGCTTCGTGCCTCAATTGAATCGCTGCTGATCGTGCTCTAGCGGTTGTTCGTGCGCTTCTTTTAAGAAACTTTATAAATTTTTCGTAAATATGCCTGTTTTTGTGCTTTGAATATTCTTTAAGTGATTTTTAGGCAGGATTTAAAAATAGTTACAAAGAATATAGTTCAACCGATGTATTCGAAGCTTCATGCCATAAGAAATATGATACTAACTGCTCATGTGAACAGTTATCAAAAAAAGCATGTTTTATGTTCTTCTCCCCAAAACTGATAGTTATTAATTAGGCAGTGTGGTCATGAATTTTAAATGTGTTATTTAACGAAAGTATCAGGTACTGGGATTGTGTAGAATTTATTCTGACAGTGGAACACCAAAGTCCTCAGAGGAAATCTTGTCTCAGTGCCACTTTGCTCCCATAAAATCCCTCTTTATCCGGCCTGCTTCAGAAATCCAGCATCGTGGTGAAGTTCCGGAAGCCATGGCTTGCCCCATGTACACACAGAAGTAGTTTTTAAATATATGTCTGTGGAATGATGTCAATAAGCCTAGGTGAAGTGCACTGAATCATGAGATTTCATGTTCTCCAGCTTCGAAAATTAAGTCTTTTGGTATATAAATTTGTGTATTTGCATTCCTATCAACCCCAATACACGTCATCTTATGCCAGAAAGCATTAACATTTTCACATTACAAATACTATATAAGGGATGTAAACAAAAACGTGAACATTACGTGTGATTTATTTCATAAACTATCTGAAGTTCGTTTCATCATCGACCATACAAATTCTGCAGAGACTTCAGAGAAAAATTAAGCTTGAAGCCTTTTCAAATAATTTTAATAAATGTTTTTGCGGGTGAATGGGTCAAGGCTTGAGGCTGTCCACTCAATTCAATACGATACCGAGTGGAGATAAACATCCACTCCTTTTATATGCCTTATTGGCGGGGACAGGAACAACTCTCCCTTTTGTACATAAAAATTAAATTCCTAGTTCAGAGCAAACACGAAATTTTTCAATTCCAAAGACTTAGCCGTTAATTTTGTTTAAGAAAATGGTCGCTCTTTGTTTTAGGCATCAAGTACATCAAGGACTTTAATCACAGGAGCCTTCTACCATTAAAGAGGTAGTATATACACAAATGCGGTGTTTTGCAGGGTTCTAGTCAATGACATTTCTAGTAATTAAACCAAATTTTAGTACATATTTTCATTGCTGTCCACTTATTTATTGATGAGCCCTTATGCACTTGCTCATGTTTCCTCACGTTCGCTTTATTTTCAATTCAACAGAGCTTCTACTCTTTGACAGACACCCGAAACCAAATTGCAGATGAACTAAGTTATTATGTATGTCCCAGCTTTTTTGTGGTGAGGAGCCGTCAGTGATCTGTTGATGTATAGTATAGGCAATATTTATTCAAAATATTGTCTTCTATTTAGGTCGCTGAGTTGGACCGCTCTCAGAATTACGTCTGATCGGGTACCCAGACACATTTATCTTTGAAAGTTAACGGGTGAATTCAAAATGAATTTAAAAACAGCGGTATGTCAGATGTAGGCCCGAGTCTGGGCCTGGTTTGTTTTTCTACTTGATTTTTAACACTGTTTGCTTCATTTGTAATGTTACGTCTTTTGAGACTCTCTGTCCTTCTCTTGAAATCGAATTCATTGAGCTTTTATTAATATGGGCAAAGTAGTTTTATGTTGGACGTGGCCCGAACGAATTATGCTACGCATACCAATAAGTAGTTGTGAGAAGGACTTACAAGCTTCCTCTCCTCTAATCATTTCCATGCTGAATTATTTTAAAATATACTATATCCGTTTGTCATGCTGTCCTGTTGCACAGAAAAACACAGATGTCAGCATGATGTGGGCTCTGGGCTACACACATGCATACAGATTCTTAGTGGGTGAAACTCGTGGAGAGGAGCCATTTGGAAGACAAAGAAGAACTGAAAGAATGGTTTTGGAACTTCGAGAGATTGTGGAAATCTAAAGAGGATTTACGCAATCTGGAGCTGCTGTGATAGCTGCCTTTGCAATTTGTGGTACTGAACCTTCGGCTCTCGTTAGCACATCCCATCTCTCGGATGTTTTTTTCAACAAGTTGGTTAGTTTGTACTTCAGAGAGTTAATAAATGTGACAATTTGTCGGTGGATTAAAGCGCCAGTGATTTATTAACCAGAAGTTAGCTTAGTTATTTCTCCTTTGTTTTCTTTGTTGTCGTGTTTATTTAGTCAGTTTTATGTTAGTCTTATCCAATAGTTAATCGCTAATTAATTCAGTTATATTCTGTCATTTAGATATTCATTTAATTTTCTGATTGTTAGCCAGATGATTACTTTATCACGTTGTTTCATAGCTTGTTATAAACTTGGTTATTAGTTGAATAACCATTGAATCAGTGCTTGGAGTGTTTCACAGTTGTAATTATTCAGTTCAGTGGTCAACTTTACGTCATTGGATAACTTGAGAATAAAGATGTCTTGTGTCATTTTGTTTTGTTATTGCTTGTGTTTTAAATTTGTAAAATGAGCTTTGGAACCCGGCTATAAAAAAAAACTCCTTCTTTAAGTAGAAAGTCACAGTCACAGTCACAATGTATTCTCTTAAATCATATAGTGACTTCATGAATGTAAGTTAGCTTTGACTTCACAAAACTTTATATGTTGTTAATTTAGGTGTATCTCTTATGATTCTCGCAGTAAACAGCGATTGTGTTCCTACATTTCATGTACGGTTGAAATTTGGATTTCATATTTTTGTAACATAAAATTCTGAATTGAAATAACCTGCAGCTCTACATACCATTCAATAAGTAAGCTACTTCAAACTGGAAGGCTATTGTTAATATAGATCTTCTTCAACCCTCACAAAGTAAACAATATAAAAGTACTATTATGTCGAGCGCTCCGCCATTTGAGAAGAGCACTGCTTTGTTTGAAGATTCCCAGACTTCGCCCGCTTGTCCTTCCGACATAAGTAGTATTAAATTGAATAACAAGTATGAGTATGGAGGATTCGTGGAATGGTACTCATAGGTGAAAAGCGAAGTGCTGGGATAAAAACATGCACTTGGGCCAATTTCACCACTAAATATCTAATATGGACAGGCAACGGATCGAAAAAAAATTTAGAGTTGAGAAGTAGTCATGAAACACAAGGTTTAAAGATTTGTATCATGGCAGAAGGTGGAGTGTGGTTCCATTACTGTAGAGGGCAAACATAAATGTTTATTGTCAGAAGTATATGGAACTGTGTGGGTGAAATGTAGAATTTTAGCTTTCGACGTTGCGATACATACAGTTACCGCCGAGCGTACAGGGCAAATGTTTGTATATTAAAACAAACATTCAGCTGTATTCGAGATGTACGAGTAATGGCAATAAACAATTGCCCTGCTTAAAGTAAGGCACTCGCTTGTGGGCCCAAACATGCAACAATTAGGGCGAACTTGCTTTGTGGTGGATGAGTGCTTGTTTGTAGGCGCGTGCCATTAATATTTCGGTAGTAATTGTTTGGTTACATTATTTTCTTTCTTCCTAAAACTACCTTTTCTAAAATAATCAAGGTATAGCAATGTCTATACAGGCCTGAGCATGCCCATAGGGCTCCAGGAGTTACGGGCTCCCAGAATTTGTAGACAGTTGGCGCAAGAGGGTAGCAATATAGTCAGTCATGTGCACCGGCTGTCTTTACCCCCAGGAGATACTCCTGGTACCCGTGTCTGTTAAAAGCTGAGTCTACCCTACGGCTATATTGCGGCCGGAAAGAAAAGTTAATAGAGAAATCCCAATGACCACATCGGAAAAGAACCCGTAACCTTCCGGCTTTTAAGGCCTCTGAATTACAGAATAACCTTCTTCCTCGCATCAGATGCATTTTGTTTTCAAGGGTTCGAACCTTCGCGTGTCATTCGTAATCCCTGTGCCTAATGCGTCTCGTCAGTGCACGCTCTGTGAATTCTCCTGTATAGTAGGCCTACCCCACGCACAGGCTAGCATTAAATAAAATGACCCATCAACGGCAGGTGTAGACAGAGCAGCCCAAAACCAGTGATTTGGCCCCGGTTTGAACACAGTCTGCTTCGGGACGTAAGAATTGCAGTCCATGATTTTTCATTCTCCGTTAGCTTTTAACTGGATCAGAGTCTTTATGCACAACAGTGCTAAGTACCTGACCGATAAATTCCTTCCATCTCCTCCTTCCCGTCACACGGAGTCCGGATAGTTCAGTCAGTAAATTTATCAGACTACGGGATGACTGAACGAGGATTTGGATTTGGATTTGGATTCCCGGTAGGAGGAAGAGTTTTTATTTCCTCCGAAATTTCTAGACCGATGATAAGTACCAACCACCCTGAAATTGACTACCGCAGTCTCCTCCCTGTGGACAGACCAACTGTTTCTTGACGCTGAACACACAGTTCCATCTCAACATAGCAGTTAACGTGTGGAATTGTACCTCAGCTCCCCATCATATCTTAATTGTCTGGTGCTTAATTAGTCCAGGGAGTCTTACGTAAATTGGACCGTGCATCATTGTGACAGTTGAAGAATAAGAGACCAACTTAATGTCACAATTTATTAAGTTTTATTTCACTTCTTCTATGCTCAACATGTTTCGGACATTAATACATCCATCATCAGGAGCCTGCGACTTTTATATTTTATCACCACATTGGTCGTGTGTTCTTGTTTCGATGTGTGTTGGAGTTTCGTTGTGGCTGGTTGGGGTGGTATCCGTGTGGCAGTCTTCAGCCTGCCACACGGATACCACCCCAACCAGCCACAACGAAACTCCAACATATATCGACACAAGAACACACTACCAATGTGGTGATAAAATAGAAAAGTCGCAGGCTCCTGATGATGGATGCATTAATGTCCGAAATATGTTGAGCATAGAAGAAGTGAAATAAAACTTAATAAATTGTGACATCAAGTTGGTCTCTTATTCTTCAACTAGTCCAGGGAGGTCTTTAACTTTTCCTTGTTCGTCACATGTTGTAAAAAATTAGAAATCCGAATTCCTCTTTACGCAGAAATTTTATTGACATGTACAATATCAGGTTGTGTTTGATAACTGATGCTTACTGTGACCACATGTTTCGGCTAGTAAATAGGCATTTTAAAGAAAATTCCATTCACTTTTTAATTGGTGAAATAAATACATTGCACTTGAATTTCGTCTTTCTAATGTTCTGTGATCTTATTGAACTTGAAGTGTCTGAAATTGACGATAAAATGCCTGTTACTTGCTGAAACATTTAGACACAACACATATCAGTTATAAAACATAACGTATTGTTTTACATATCAGTACAATACTTGTGTCAGTACGATCTTAGGTTTGTAATAAATTTATACCTATAAACAACACAGCCAAGTGCACCAATAAATTAGAAATGGGTCACTGTATTCTTCCTTTTCCAGTGCCATGTAAGTCTCCCAGACGGACCCTACTTTGTGTTAATCTGCATAAAAAAGTAATGGTACAGTGCACCCTTGTACAGGCACAGAGTTTCTGTACAGGCCGTACGGCCCATAGGGGGAGTAGATATATAGCTCTACTCTTTCTTGACCACGGCACTAGAATGGGGTGTGGGGTCAACGTCACGCCCCGGCCGCACTTTACCCCCCGGAAAGACCCGGTACCCATTGTACAGGAGGCTGGGTGGGCCCCAGGGCCAGTCTGGACAGGTGCGCAAATTCCCGCCCCCACGGTGATTCGAACCCCCCACTTTCCAGCCCATAGCCAGTCGTTATACCGACTGAGCTACCCGGCACACGTTAATGTGCGTGATATTCATAAATACACTTCATACGTCTAAGATAACTCGCTGCATATCCATTATGATAATCAACCGGTTTAAGCTGTGTGGCAAATAATCGCTGTAGCCGTACTGCGCGAATGCTACGAAATGCATCAATTCAATCTGCGGGCCAAATATAATGTTTCTGAAAGTCGAAACGCCGGTATATATGGCCAAACAACTGCTGAAACATAAGTCAAATGGTTAAATAAGAGAGATTTACTACAGCTGTCCGTCTAGCTCAGATCATTAATTCGAAAAAAGAACTTAATGAAAGGAGACTGTTTTGATAACTGAAATGGAGATAAGTGAATATTAATCTTTGTTCAGATTAATTGTACTAATGTGAACTTGGTTTAACCGCCCAACATTGCATCAATTTCCATACTAATTTATTGTTTATTGTCTCACTTTAAAGAAAAAGAAGGGCGTTTCCAAATATACACTCTATATCATAACCACAGAAACAAGAGTTGTGTCTGCAAAAGGTCAGTGCATGTGCTGTAACAACATATCACCTCTGTCGTTTAGAGTTGAGATGATGTCATAACATGACCTCTGCAGAAGAAAGGGGAAAGAGGCAGAATTGAGATTGCCACTTTTGATAAGGCCTTGAAAATTAATGTATGGATGTCAGCATTTAAATTTAGATTAATTAAACACTGTTTGCACTTAACATACATTCCATAATCCCTAAAAGTTAATTCGGTCACCCGGCATTTAGCGAATGTGACATCCAGCCCTTCTAATGAATAACAACAAGAAATCCACGTGGCATTAGCAGGGTGAAGGAACCCGAATCTTACAGGAACTTGAAATAGTAATCTGGAGGTCGAAAAGGAAGAAGGTAAAAAGTCTCAAAGTTTAAAAAAGATGTGCAAATTTTAAGGTCATCCCGGCGGGGACTATAGATTTTTGGTCTTTCGGGGACGTGATGCCATGTAGTCTGGTAGACATTTACCGTAATTTCGGAGAAACATATTGCCTGAATGGTCAGTGTCATTCTCTACCCCAAAGATGGAAGCAGTAAGTATATCCGAAACTTTAGTGAATTTCTGCCAGCTAACACGGACATTATGTCTCTAAAGATGGTAAAGTCCACAGGAAATGAGTTTTTCGGATCTCATGCTAATCTTCATGAAGAGGATACTTACATATTTGAATAACAGAGAAGTTTTGGACGTAACGGGCATGCACGTACTTTTTGAGAAATGTCGGTCTCAGAGTAGAACACGATTTGCACAAACGAATAAAAAAATAAATAATTGCAATGCAAATCTCATCGAAACCAGGAAGCTCTTAGAGAGCAGTTACGAGAGTGGCAAACTGAAACTGAACCCCGAAATGAGTTAGGGTGGCCCAGTGAACAGCTTCAGATGGCGAGCTGCATAGAACCTGGATGTGGCAGTGCACAATTTTAAGGTTCTGATCTGGAATTGTGTTTGGAAGGACTGACGGTTTTTCAGTAACCGTAGCTGAAAAAGATACAGAAGTGAAGGGAGAGAAGGAGGAGGATAAAAAGGAGGAGTAAAATAATATAACGGTACAAAAGAAACGTTACGTTTATGAAGGTCATGTGATGATAAGTTGAATGTAAGATGAACTATGTCCAATTTTTTGGCCTATTTACTTCCTGGAAAGAAAATACCATATTGGGTTATGAATTACTCGTTTATGAAACCAACATATGCACATCTGATATACATACAAATACAGATTTTTTTTTGTTTACTCCTACGTGTTTCCGCGGAACTGCGCCATTTCTAGCGAGATTTTACACCAAAATTTAAAACTCACTAAAATGTAATAATTTATGGCATTAATAGGTATTATACTGTTGCCTTTCTACCGTTCAATTCAGAAGTGTCAGGCTGCATAAAGTGTGTTTAAATTTCTATATGTCTGGTATACGTATAATACACTACAATAAAATAAAATATAAAAGACAAACAATAAAAAAGGGAGGCTAAATGGTTTGGTCACAATTTGCCTAAGAACTGCCTTCTTAGCAAGGTATTGGAGGAAAGATAGGGGGAAGGTTCGAAATGACGAGGAGCAGAGGAAGAAGATGTAGGAAACTACTAGATGACCTTCAGGAAAAGAGAGGATACTGTAAATTAAAAGAGGAAACACTAGATCGCATTATTTGGAGAACTAAGTTCGGAAGGGGCTGTGGAACTATTGTTCACACAGACAAGAAGGTGAATGAATGAATTGCAATAGGAGTATTACACAGTGGTGATTTCTGCAGTAAAATTAAAAATATAAAGCCTCATAAGCTGTGTTTAAAATTCTGTATGTTTTGACGTGTTTTGATTTGCGTCAGTGTATACAAATATCGAATTTTGCTCGTGATCCATTACGAATTATGTCCCGGCAATACGTGTCTTGTTCTGTGTATGGGGTAACTTGGAATTCCCTTGATATTGAATATTATGTTTATTGGACCGTGCATCATCTTGATAGTTGAATAAAGAGAGACCAACTTGATGTCACTTGCTTTATTATTTCATTATTTAATGCTCAACATGTTTCGGATGTTAATGCATCCATCCTCAGG
>Ga0123357_10013314_pt1 | contig 10666 bp, 8 predicted proteins | sample TergutEmb28metaG_FD_89873 | JGI IMG/M metagenome (GOLD analysis project Ga0123357, IMG submission 89873) | Embiratermes neotenicus P4 segment gut microbial communities from Petit-Saut dam, French Guiana - Emb289 P4 | ecosystem: Host-associated > Arthropoda: Insects > Digestive system > Gut ...
CCCCGGCGTCTGAGTTCTAATTGCCGACGTTTCGGAACTCACTATCGGTTCCATCTTCATAGGCAGGTGAATGAAGTATCACCTGCCTATGAAGATGGAACCGATAGTGAGTTCCGAAACGTCAGCAATTAGAACTCAGACGCCGGCGAATTACCCAAAAAGGAACAAATTACATTTAGAACACGGCGAAAGCTTAAAAACAAGAATATTAAAATATATCTTACATCGGTTGGGAGGGGTGGAGTGTACTGATCGGGCTCTGGATAGGGACAAGTTGTCAGCTCTTATGAATGCGGTAATGAACCTTCTGGATCCATAAAATGAGGGGATTTCTGGACTAGATGAGAAACCATTAGCTTTTCAAGGACCCTACTCCATGGAGTTAGCTAAACAGGAGTCTTATTTGACCATAACAGATGTATTCGTTACCTACGACCGACAGGCATCCGTGCCTCTGTATAAAACTTGACGTGTCTTTGCAGCGACTCAGGTATGTACAACTTCGGTATTCCCGCCAGCACTTACAATCCGCCATTGCTGTTCCCTGGGTTGTTACAGGTTAAAATTCACACAAGACAAAACACAATTGAAGGACTTACAATATTTTTTTTAGGCGTCGAGCCGCGTGTTCTAGTAGGAATCAACCAACTTTTCGGGTTTCTGCCCTGAAAACTGGGAGAGTATTGTCCTCCGCAACGTCGGTAAATTTCTGACTATATGGACCCACAATCCAGAAGCCGGTAAGCATAACCATCGATGCAACAACTTCGGATTTCGTACACATTTCGATCCGAAACATGGTCTGAGCCGAGACAGCTCAGTCAGCACAGTGGCTAGACTACTGCATCATCGATGAATCGTGTTTCGATTTCCGGCACAAACAATAGATTTCCCTTTACTCCTAAGCGTGCAGACCGCCTCTGGGGCCCACTCAGTCTCCTATTCAATGGGTACTAGGGTGTATTCCCCGGGAGTAAAGCAGATGTTCCGTGAACCTCACCGACCATCTCCGTCTAGTGATGACGCTTAGAATTTGTTGCTATACAGTATACCGCCAATCCCACATATACCTTCATGGCGGGCACAGGGATAAGATTACTTTAATTTACGGTGGCCACACACTAAGACAGGAAACATACTTATCAAGTGTCAAGGTCCAGAACGCAGCTCAGGAAGAGCCTTGGCCCTCACCTTCTGAGTGGCCGTGACGTATGACTATAGAGTACGGTACATACCACAAGTGGCAAAGCTACAGTTCACAGCGAACCGACAGGGGAAACAAAGAAGCTGGATGAATATGAACTGACACACAATTAGTGTCCAATCGTTAATAAAACTACTTTATTGGTATACACGTATCTCCCAACTTAACACAATTTCTACTACGAGGCATCTCCAAACTTCACAATTCCTTCACAGGCATCTCCCAAATTCACAATAATTCTTATACAGGCATCTCCCAAATTCACAATAATTCTTATACAGGCATCTCCCAAATTCACAATAATTCATATTAACTTGCACATTAATAAAATAAATGATGAAATCGCGGAAGTCTAATTCGCACTAATCGGGGGATGCCGGTAGGGCATACGCCTAATGAGCTCTTCGCCGACGCATTTCTCACGTCCGAAAACACCTGTTTGTTATAAACAAGTAAGTTTTGTTTTCTTATTATTACTGTCCTAACAGTTACCGCCAGACACGCACATGCAGACAGCAATGGGAGAAGAAACTATTTTACCGAAACTGGACGTTATTCACCCTCTTTTCCTCAAAATAAACAACTAAAATAAGGACGAACCCGATTATAATAATATCAGTTTACGCGACACCTCGTCTATAGCGCAGATATTTTGTGATGTCAGATAATTCCTCACAGTTAACCTTAGCATTATAATCCTCCACTACAACAACGTTCATTTATAACGACACAAAATATTCAGTTCCTCTCCTGACGTTATAACGGAGTTCGACTGCAACTAAACTACCTTTTATCGTTAATCATTTTAAACATACACTGTAACTGAAGCAGATGCGTTTCTGCCAGTATTATAATCTGCTGGAGCACAGACATCGTCATCAGCCTGTGTTTTGCTCGCTCACACATTTCACAATTTTAATGACTCATCTTTTCTTGCTTCAAGTCTTTAGGTTTTACTACGTTTGAATATCTAAGCCTGTTATCCGATTTCTTACCTTTAAGGACTTAAAAAAAAAGCGAAAATACTTTCCCTGATCTCTAAAACAGCGTTGCTTTTTGAAGGGTTCCAGGCTTCGCCCGTTTGTCCTGCTGGTGACAGCACCTACGAACCTTAATTTTATATATATATTGTTCGACTTGCTACGGGCTGGACGGTCCGGGGATCGAAGCCCGGTGGGGGCGAAATTTTTCGCACCTGTCCAGACCGGCCCTGGGGTCCACCCAGCCTGCTGTACAATGCGTACGGGGTCTTTCCCGGGGGTAGAGGCGGCCGAGGCGTGGGGATGACCCCCACCCCATCTAGTGCCGAGGTCCTAGAAAGAGTACAGCTATACCTCTACTCACCCTAAGGGCCTTCGTGCCCTACAAAAAGGGTGAAACCTACCTATTTAGTTCGAACCGCACAGTAAACACCTCCTTTAACACCAACAAATAATTCGTCAACACAAACATATATTTTGAAGAATAAGGTTATGAACCGCTACATGTTCCGGCCACACTAATAGCCATAATCGGACTGTATAGAATAAAATAAAGTGTTGACACACAACTGCAGAAGGTAGAAAAGCATCTCATACTTTACAGTGAATTCATACACAAAATCAGTGTGGATATCTGATCTAAAATACAATGTTATATACATTTAAAAAGCATATACAAATAATGGCAGTACAATGTAGCTGTGCGAGATGGACGTAAAACGTATCTAAGTAAAAATAATTAATTAGCAGGCACTCTTTTTGATGGTAAGATTTAAAAGGACGGTGTGTGAGTACTATCTTATTCGGTATCCTGCGGCCCACTCATTATAATATTTTGGAAAGGATTTTAAATAATTTGAAATTAATTATGTTTGTTTAAATAATGATGATGATTTTGGAAACTTTATCTGTACGTGCAGAAGCAAGTTGGTTTCTTCTGTATATCGCATTATAATGCTGCTGAATTCCAAAGACGTTACGCGTATAATCTTATAAGACTTGGTTCACTACGTCGCGTATTCCCGAAACCTATAGTCTCCGGACTTCGGGAATAAACAACCATCAATTAAATTCGAACTATTCAAAATTCATTACATAACACGTAATATGATAAGCTCACCACAAGATTCCGAATAGGATAACACGCATCGGCCTTTTAAATCTTATCATCTAAAAAAGCGCCTACGAGTTAATTATTTTTTACTTAAATATATTTGTAATCTACATCACACACACACGCACGCACGCACACACACACACATACATACAGAGCTACAAAGTACTGCGTTTAGCTCTATACGTTTAGATACAACATATTTTATTTTATATCACATTTTATACTGATTTTGTGTATGAATTCATATTAAAGTTTGAAATCTTTACTACATTCTGCAGTTGTATGGCAGCACTTTTTATTTTCTTCTGTACAGCCCGATAATGGCTATTAGTATAGCCGAAACATTTATCTGTTTACATAGTAAACATTTATGTGTCATATTTTGCAAAAGGCTGTGTCTGCTTAACACCGGGTACATCCAGCTGTTGATATTCTTTACAATACCTGTTATGTTGACGAATTATTTGTTGGGTTTATTGACTAAGAATACAACGGGGATGAGTCGCCTTAAAGATAAACATATATCATCTCGGTTACCAAACCCAATCATCTATAGGGAAATAATCCATACAAAGAACATACACATAGTGACAGTGCAGTTTCCAATTGACCTTGACAGAAGTTTGTGTTGGGGAGAGCCGACAGTCCCTTGTCTGTGACCAGTAACCGATACATTCCACTTAAAAATACATTGTGATGTTGAGTTTTGTGCTGTATGAGGTTAGTTTCTCCTATAATCTCTCCAGTTTTGAAGGCCGAGAAGCTGAGTCGCCGACTAAACTACTGGACCTGAGATTTCCGTTCCTCAACGTTATGACGCCGCTTTCCTGAGTAATCGGTTCTCGACGTTAAGAAAACGTAGTGGTCTCGAAACGTCAGGAACCGAATTTTTTTGGATCGAACCCGCATTCAAACGGTGATCTTTTTTCTTCTTCTTCGACATGACGCCGCGTCATGTCGAAGAATTACGGAGACCTCAGCTTCACCACAGCCAAAACCTATAAACTTGCTTCAGCACTTTTACGTGCCCGCAGATGCAGGCGGTACTTCATGAACAACAATAACGCAGGAACTCTGCACCAGCCCAAAAAGTGAATTTATGTTCTTTCGTATGATTCTCACAATGCACAGCGATTACTTTCCCCCCACACAGAATTAATCGACCTGTCTTCGTAATGCAGGCGCAGTGTGAATTCTGTGAGGTAGGGAAGAATTCTTAAAAGTATTGCCACGAACTTCAGACTTCCTTTAGTCACGTAGCTGGTAACTAGCCTTCAGCTTCTCCTTATCCCCCGATACATAGTAACATCCCTTGCCATCCAGAATAACTGGTCCCACTGTTCAATTTTGCCTTGAAGATGGATTCAGCATGTACCTCCGAAATGTCTGTACCCAATCACAGCACCCAACAGTGTCGAAACCCAGACGAAACCCAGAAGACAACACTAAAACCGTACACATACCCTAAAAATATGCGCACTAAATCTTACGTACCATTACCCTCAGGTTCTAAAGACGAAAGTGTGTGTGTGTGTGTGTGTGTGTGTGCGTGCTCATATATATCTTCTATTAGTTACTAATATTCGATCGCAAGTCCTCTACCTACACAAGACAACCGAAATACTGACAAAGAACGTACACATACATGCACACCCCGAGTGGAATTAGAACCTAATCTGCAACCCCTGTTCCGAGCGGTAGAAAACAAGTCTTGGACCATGCGGACAGTATGATCGGAACATGCGTTAAATTATGAATTAGGCCACGACTGTATCCTTCCAAATCATTCCAAATTCATTAATCATTGATTATCACACAAATTAACCCTATACGATACTGTCAAGGACACCGACAGCGCCTTAAATACATTACACTTAAACAAATAAAAGTGCCCAGCCTCGTGAGTGTAATTCTTACGTGGAAGTGTGTGGGAAGCGCCGCCCTGGGCAGCACACAAAACCGAACAGGTAGTTGCATGGTGTCAGATAAGACAAGCCGCCGTGGCTTCCACGTCATTAGTCACCAACGATCTCTATACACACAATCATATCAACAGAGGAGTTGGGATCGATTCCTGGCAAGGGAAAGACATTTCTTCCCCAAAGAGCACAGACTGGCGCTGGGGCTCTCCCAGTTTATTTATTGAGTCCACAGGGGCTATGCCCCGGCAGTAAAGCGACCGGGGCGCCGAGCTGACCACTCACATGTAATGTAGAGATTAAGAATTGGAGTTACACCTTCACTTCCACACAACCGTAATTAAATGGCGTGGTCCGTAATCAAATACAAGAACTTCATGGTAACAGACCGATTGCGGACTGGACGATCGAGTTCCTAAAGAATCCATCATGTGCTTATTAGCCCATGTAGCGTTCAGCCGCGGAGATAATGCAGCCGGAGTGTAAAGACCACCACTCACCTTCATACAACTCTCATACCTATGTCAATATTTGGCGGTGTGATGCAACAGCGCTAACGAAACAACGTAAAAATCGACTATAAGTCTGCTTCTTTCCTACACAGCTTCTATTCTTCCCATTCTGTACTATTCTTTCTTCTCAAATGCCCTTTCCTTTCATTTTCCCCTTTTTTATCTCCCGCCACAACCCCTTCCTCATACTTCTCTGATTTCTCTTCGCTCCTGCTCCTTCATTTTCTTCTTTTCAACATTCCCATCAGCAAAACTGACAGTTACACTTCCGAAACGATATAATGTACGCTGAGAACCCGCACAGCTTTACCGTCATTCCACATATACGCCTTTGTATGGTGCATAGACGCAGGTGTCACTTGTACTCTTTTTCTGGTAATTTCATTGTTCTTTCCCCCTGGTCAATATATCCAATCAGAATTGAGTGCGCCTTGTCGGTAGTGAGTAGAAGTGCCAGAAACGTTACCTCCACCCCTCATCTTCGCCTACGTGACGCAAACCGGAAAACTTCACTGAGCCATGCCTACCCTTCATAACCAGAGTGTTTTATTTCATACACTAAACCTGCATAAGCAGATTAGGAGCTGGGACAGTTCAGTGACTGCGGGGATATGCACGGTGTCCGGGACCCGGTGTAGGAAGCAAGGATTCTTCTTGTCGACAGCACGTTGAGAAAGTATGGGAGATTCACCCGGACTTCGGTACCATGATAATGGAAGCTCCATACCTGATGTACCGATCGTGCAACTTACCATCCAGGTTTAAATTACTTGGCGTTTTACTACGCCATTTAAGCCCTTTAAGTACACTGCGGGTGAAAAAGCAGATTAAATGTCGGAAAGGTAGAAAACGCCAGCGCAAAGCGATAAATTACAACATAATGGGTCACGGGGCCTCAATTCAAGCGACTGTTTGAAAGAATGAGACGTATACGGGAGAATACTATTAAAATGTTTAAGAAGAAAACGTCTGGTAACAAGAACTACGAGTAGATCAACTACATAGTACAGTGACCAGTAGCTGAACAGTCTGAACAATGATGAATATTTGGGATTCAAAACAGCAAAGGACCTGCTTCCCAGCACAGTAAGAATCGTAAACAGCTGAACCAGTTGCAGACTTTACACTGAAACGGGTGGAAGCAGGTATAGCTCAGCTGGTGCTGTGACTAGGGCAACGAGGTGGAAAATCCGGAGTTCGATTCCCGGCAGAAGCAAGAGATTTTCTTCAAACGTACACACCCACCCTGCCATCCGCCCAGCCGCATATTCAAAGAGTACGGGGAACCCTTTCTGCGGGGGCAAGAGACTGCTCAACCCCATCTGGTGCTGAGGTTAAGAATGCCTGCAGATATATTTCTACTCCCTCACATACCTTCGTGGTCTGGACAGCGAAAACCTTATGGTTTACATTACTTCGCGCCACAATAAATCGGTTTACATTATGTCTCCGGTTGTGAAATGCGACGCTCGGGAGTTCGTGTACTTTAGAAAATAGGCTGAAACCCGCACCGGGGCGAAAAGGGCCACTTTTAATACTTTCGTCATGTGGCAGTGCGGATGTAACAATTTAAGACGCAACCTAGTGCTAGTAGTGACTGCCAACTTGGCGCCGTCAGACCACTGAAACTAAGGGAAAAAATACTGAAAAATAGTTTTTAGGCGCACTTCCGTAATCGCGGAAAGCGCTTGCTGGCTTCTTCATGAATCGGTGCGGTTTCTACTGGAAGGGTTTCCGTGAAATTTTGTTTTGAGAACTGCTATGAAAATCTGTCGAGATAATCCAAATTTGGTTATAATCGGACATAAATACCTGGCACGTTACATTAACATCGAAGAACGTAGTACGTGTTGTTGTTGCCGGAGACAGTTAATCACTATACAGCGTTCTCTTCGTCTGAAATGATAACAGTACGTGCCCTTCCGTCTGTCAGTCCGTCTACAAATATCAGCGCGGCTCCCAAAGGACCGATTTACGTCAAATTTTATACTGGACACTGGCATGAAAACGTGTCAAGAAAATCCAGACTTGTTACAATCGGGCAAAAAAATCTGACACTTTACATGAAGACCGAAGAAAGTTGTATTGTGGCCGGTGACGTTAAATTGCCACAAAATCTCTCTATAAGAGTGGAACGGTATCAGACTGTTAGAGCAGCCGACACGGCATAAACATTACACGAACATGCCACAATGTTACGTTATACATATAATGTCTATCTTGTCTCTTCTCCATTCAGTAGTGCATGCTACAATGATTTCATGGATAAAATGGGTATTCAATGTCGCGGCACATTTCAGTGTTTACGCTCCGGTCCAAGGCAGCACTGCCGGCTGTTTCACCGCTCGATTACTGTCCCACCGCAAGATGCTGCTCTTACATTTCTGCTTGACCTACGAATCGGCCCTGGCGAAATCAGGTCCCATTACACACTACAACTTTTATTTTAAATATTTTTGCGGTATGCAAAATACACAGTGGATAGAAAATAAATTTCTGACTCCATACAGTGCGCCTAACAATAGGACTGCTAGTGAATCGTTCCTCTGGCTCATAAAGCTGTTCTTTAAACTCACACCCTTTGAACACAAGAATGGATAGGGGAGCGTTCATTTCTTTGGTGCATTCGATCATGGATCAGCCACGATAAACGAGACCCTACATTGTTATTAATCCAAACGACAATAAAACCAACAAAGTGCAAATGAGGAAAGATTCCATAACTCTTGAGGTAAAGTGCTTGCTTTTCTTGAGTTGATACTACCGAACTTCCAACCAGCTGATACATTCGAAATTTGAGATTCTCACAGCAGTACTGAAGACTGAAATCTCCTGAGATGTTACGCACTGTCGACTGGTAAATAACCACCGACGTTTCGTAGGAGCGTGACGCCTTCATATTTAGGGTTGCCTCTTCAGCTGCTAGACTGCGTATGGAGGCAGTACGATCCTCCGAAACGTCCGTAACTACTGACCAATGGCCACGGTGCGAAACCACATACAACATGGATCTTCAGCTGGTTATGTTTTAGGAAAGACATTAACATACAATCAGTACAAAAATAAAATACCTGAACATAGAATTTGATAAATTATTTGGATGGAACAGATAAAAGAATGCCAAAACGTTACTATTCACAGGCAATGAGTGGTCAAGACATAAAATCAATAAAACTACTATCACTTTCCCCGAATTTCGTTAAGCCATCCTACATATGAAACAGATGAACAGATAGCTGTCTACCTTATCTCATCTGATATCAGCGGCTGTGTGCGCACTTGGACCGAACCAGCACTGGGATCATATTCCGTTCAACATCATGCTGTATAATGTGCTACACCGAGTGCCTTGCGATAGGCTGTTCCCCCACCCACAGAACCCTTCACATGTGTAGTTACCAGATACATCATTATGACTGTCCTCCAACCAGCCTTTCAAAAGACATTCATTATAATTTGAATGTCTACAGCACAGTGTCCCTGTGCACGTCATAAACGCGTACGGCGCAGTGAAGTTATAGTTCCACTAATTCTTTAACTCGACACTAGATGGGGGTGAGCGATCAGACTCACGCTCCCGACCGCTTTAACCTCTGAAAATTAGCCCTCGGGACCCACCGACCAGAAGGGTGGGAAATGTCTAAAGAATGAACTATAGCCGAATTCGGTTATAAAGTCGTTTATGACTGAATATTTAGTGTCGTTATAACGGAGGATAATATTACTGTTCCCAGTGACGAATTAACTGGCACCACAGAATACTGACGTTAGAGACGAAGTGTCATATAAACCGATGCCATTATAACCGGGTTTGTATATTAAAATTAATCTTCATACGAGACAGGCCACACCGTCTAACCCTTAAAAAAAAGAGACGTACGAAAAATAACGGCGTAATGAGTGCATCGTATGCTCACTCCTTCGTACCTCGAGTCATTTTTGGAAGTAAATACTAAAGTCCGCAAAATTTGCAAACGGATTTGTAAGCTGTGTCACCTCATAAATGGATCATCAAAAGTTAGCAAACAAGAAATGAACACGCATATGAGTACGTGCAGGAAAAAGACGGTAAGATTGTGAATGGATTGTAACAGTACACATTTCCTAATTTGTTGATAAATGTGTTAACGCTGATGTGGATTATACGCTGAACTGATGAAAGAGCACATTTGTACTCTGTCGCAGCGACGTTACTGCCATGACGCTGTCATGCAGCTGAACCAGACACAGACTTTATTACGACACGAAAGCTGAGCGCTCACGGCGGTGAGCAGTAAGAATACGTTCTTCTAGGATGTGACCCCAGGTGGTGTGGTAGGTGCCGCCCCCATAACCTACAAGTGTATGCCAGTTCAAGGTAAAGGTAAAGGTAAAGTTGTCTCTGTCAACGCTAGGAATGCATATAGGTGGAAGAGGGGCAGTTCCACTTATTCCTAACTTCGGCGCTGCATGGGGATGCGGTCAACTTCATGCCCTGGCCGCTTTATCCCCAGAAAGAACTCCAATGCTCGTTGAATAGGAGGAACTCCGGAGACAAGAAAAATTTCTTATTTCTGCCAGGATTCGATCTTCAGACCATCCAGTTCGTCGCCAGTCGTTATATCAACTACAGTACCCCGGTTCCAGGAATGCCATTTCCAGAGAAATGTAGCAGCAGCAGTAGTAGTAGTAGTAGTAGTAGTAAATATCGTTGTAGTAGATGTTTTTGTATTAGTAGTAACAGTAGTAGTAGTAGTAGTAGTAGTAGTAGTAGTAGTAGTAGCAGTAGTAGTAGTTCATGTAGTGGGTCCCTGTCACCACGGCATGGCGCTTCCTCAGGTTGCAGATAGAGGAACGGCCTCCGATAAGGAGGGTAGCTGCGAATAAATTGAATAAGCAGTCGCGGACAGCCGACGAGGGGTGGTCCTCCAGCTTGGGGGTTGGGCGAGGTGCTA
>Ga0123357_10013315_pt1 | contig 10665 bp, 4 predicted proteins | sample TergutEmb28metaG_FD_89873 | JGI IMG/M metagenome (GOLD analysis project Ga0123357, IMG submission 89873) | Embiratermes neotenicus P4 segment gut microbial communities from Petit-Saut dam, French Guiana - Emb289 P4 | ecosystem: Host-associated > Arthropoda: Insects > Digestive system > Gut ...
AACTACAGTAGGGTTGTGGGGCTCCCATGATTCGATATGGGGCACAAAGGGCCCGTCCTAATCAAGGCCTAGGTGCATCGGGGTTGAGAGGACCTGAACCCAAATGCTAATCTATCTATCTATCTATCTGTCTGTCTGTCTGTCTGTCTGTCTGGCTGCCTGTCTGTCTGTCCGTCCGTCTGGCCGTCTGCCCGTCTGTCTGTTTGTCTGTCTATCTATCTATCTATCTATCTATCTATCTATCTATCTATCTATCTATCCACCCATCTATCCACCCACCCATCCAACCAACCACCCATCCGCCCACCCATCTATCTATCTATCTATCTGTCTGTCTGTCTGTCTGTCTGTCTGTCTGTCTGTCTGTCTACCTGTCTACCTATCTACCTACCTACCTACCTACCTACCCACTCACCCCTGGGGAAAGAAATTTTGGTACCTATTGAATAGGGGACTGGGAAGTCCTGAGAGCTAATGTGGACATTTTTGAGGAAATTTTAATCTGTTGTTTCTACTGCGAATTGATCCATGGTTCTTTCGATGTCCAGCTCATAGCCTTCGCTGTGCTGGCTGCCCAGGGTCTGGTGTCAGACTGTCTATCTTCAGGTTCACAAAAACTGATGGAATATTTTTGAGTAGCTCAACAAATATGTGCTTATGAGGAGTAATTGCCCATTTACAATTTCAGCATGCAACATTCTGCTGGAGGGCACAGCTGATGTGTATACACTGCGTAACTACAGGAAGCGTGTCAACTGCAGTTTGACCACGCTGTATCCTGCCAGTGTGAAGGTCTTGAGTTTGAATGTGGGTCTGCAGGATGTGGAGGTGGAGACAGGCACTGTACACAAGGTGAGTTACATCTTAATGTTAACTGGCAGAGATTGCGCATCAAACAGCACAGTGTTGTCTGTGGATAAAGGGGGGCACACAGTGAGCCACACTGACCCAGAGCTCATAAGTTGAACGGCATGTAAAGAAGTTGAATTTAAAGTGGCTTCTGAAGAAAAGTTATGCTTTTAGGGGAAGAAAGGATTGTGGATTCAGGTCTTTGGTATGTGAAGCTGTCTTGCAAGGTTAGCATTTATTGATGTTCATGAAAAACGTGGTGTTGCTTCCAGGAGACCTGAATCCTCAGCAGCAGTACTGTGTATCTAACTGCCTTCTTGAGAAGCCAACAATTTCTTGGATAGTCATGATATTGCCCACATTTGATGCAACTTGGTGATTGATCACCATGTTCACAACGGCCTTTGACTTGTATCTATCCTGAGCCCAGTTCATCTAGTCCGTGCTGTGCCATCCTATTTTGTAAGAGGCATTTTAATGTTATGCACTGACCTCAGCCTAGATCTTCCAACTGGTCTCTTTCCATACATATACATATACATATACATACAGCATTGGCTGTATGTATTTCCTTCCTTTACTCAGTGTATGCCACATGTTTCACCCATCATACCTTCTCGATTTTGATTGCCCTAATAATACTAAAAGTGGACCTGTCATGTGACTGACCTAGCACACTATTTACATGCTTACCACACCCACAAACAATCAGTTTGTTTATATTTATTTTACAAGTGCCACAGTCATTCATTTACATCAATTCTCTTGAATTAAAAATTAATAACTTATTTGTGTGTTGGTGACCATATTCCCCACCTTTCATGAGACCTAATGTTTCATTATTGTGTTCACAAGATCCTGACACTGGTCTCTATACTGAGCCAGATTATTCCCGTCTATGGTATATTTCTTCCTGTAACATCAGTTTTAATATTATCGTGCATTCCACTCTTAGGTCTCCAAAATAATCTATTTTGTGTCAGCATTCTAACCAAACTGTATCAGCAGTTTTACTCTCTCTTCACCTCTTACATCTCATCAAGCTTGGTTTCATTTTCAATATATTGTGTGCAGTTTATATGAATTAGCAAATATTGACACTAGCTTATTCAAGCTGACATATAGGGTGCCAGTTTTGGGGTATATACAATTTGAATCCAGCGGTCAAGAAGGCATATGAGTTGCGTTCCAAGTTGTCTGCTTCACGTGTATCAGTTGCGTCCCAAATTGTGAACCCCATAGTTAAAGAACTGTATCAGTTGCATTCCAAGGTCTCTGCTTCATGTGTATAATACAGAGACATGACAAAACCTCCAGAACAGACCGGGAAGTGAACCTGCATCGTGAGGGACACACACACACAAATACAGAACCACCTTCCAATATAATATAAACTGATACAAAAATTATTTATTTCTCTTGAAATTTTATATTTTTACTTAGTTTATTTCTGTGCACTGCAATCAATTCACTTAATAAATTAAATTGTCATCGTAAAAATAATGAACAAAACCACTACCAGAATTTGTGTACAAATGAACCCACCTTTCCAAAGGGCTGCTACTAACAACGCTGTGTTGTTTGCCTGTACCAGAAACAAATCCACCCCAATTGTTCAAAGACATATATTTTCATTATGCTGGGAACTTTCTTTTGCCCCTCAACTAGATTTTTAAGCATTTTGTGAAAGTTGAAGTTGAGTTTCGGCCAACTCTCACTTGGTTTGATCCACTGTGCAGTGCCAGAGATGGACATTGAACCAAGGTACCCTGCATCTGATTCTGCAGTAGAGCCGTTCATTTCTTCCTCAGCAGCCTTACATACCAATGTTAAACCTGAAAACTGAATGCAAGTTGCAACTAATACCCTGACTCTCAGCAGTCTGGGACACAACTAACACAAATCCATTATCTGAAAACTGACCGTGGGATACTCTTGTCATGCCTTTGCACACAGCTGCTGTCACAAGATGTGTTGGGATGGCAGGTACCTGTTTAATAAAGCTACTTTGCTCAGGGATACAATAACAGCAACAGCTTATTGTGTGTAGTGTGTGGCTCAGGACTGGATTAAAGGTACTCAGTTTTTGGTAGGGACAGGGTATTTTATCCTGTCCACTATGTTCAAAATGTCATTGCACTTGCCCAGTCTCATTTTACAAGGTTGCTGGTACTGGCACCCCTTTCATCAGGGGTAAAGCAATGGCTGTATGAAGTGGACCACTCATGTCCTTCTAGTGCCAAGGTTAGCAATGAGTGGTGCTTCATCTCCAATGCTATAACGTATTCTCCTCTGGCATGACATGTAAGATGATTTACATTGTTTCCAGGTCATGAAATGGCTTGGGCAGTGAGTTATCGTAGAGGCCTGGGTTCAGTCCCAGGCCTGACCATGTGGGGTTTATGGTTGACAAATAGCACTGAAGTGGGTTTTTCTCAAGGTACTGTGGTTTTTCCAAGTCACTCATTCTACCAGTGCTTCACACTCATTCATTCATTCATTCATTCAGTCATTCATCAGTCACCAATGCTGTTTAATCTTAACAATTATTAGTGTTGTTATATTAACACACTTGAAACTGTTGCAGTGCCAGAAACGTGGATTACATGACTATGTGCAGATAGGAGGTTCAGAGGGCCTTGACACTACACATCTTACAGTCGCTGACTCCATCTGTGGGCTGAATTCTAAACCAGGTCAGTGAATTATAGAAATTTATGTATGTGCTTATGGGGTGTAGGTTAACAAACTTAATTGTCCTGGATGCTGTTCTAATCATGGGACTGCTTGGTGTAGAGTGGACATAATCACTGCAAAGTGACTGATGACACCGCTCATGAACAGTGAGATTGATCTTTGTCCCCTTTTCTAACAGTGGCAAGACTATTGTGTTCTTGGAGAATACTTGCTGTCATCTTTCCTTTAGGGGCTTAAGTATCATATACTCCGCATAGCATCTTTGTGAGATCTTGGATAGATCAGTCCAGTAGTTGCAGGAGATTCAGAAGTGTCAAGTTAGTTTGATAGAATTTACATACAAGAAAGTGAATGTGCCAAGTTGAGATGGTCCGTACTAGCTTCTGTTCCAAGAACGTGCACTCCTGGGTTCACCATGTCAATCTAATGCAAGTAAGAGGGTGGGTATTGCTGATATTTTAAACAATCCTAATTGCCTTTTGCATTGTCAGGCAGCCCAGGATATACACAAAAGCACAGCGTCGCATACTTGAAGCCCTTGTAGATTTAGTTCTGTCAGTTTTGCTGTGTGCTTTCACTAATGTCCTGTGATTTTTCCAGGCAGCACGGTGCAGACTGTATTCTGTGAGGTGACCACAGTGAGACTCGTGTCCAGTGGTCAGTTCGACAACGCAGTAACCCTGGCAGTGCGGCAGGCTGATGTGGATGATGATATAGAGGCTAGCCTTGTCTGCGGCCTCTGAATGCTTTATGTAGGTAGGGAACCTCTTATGCTGCTTGTCTTATGTGGAGGTTGTAATACAAGAACGTCTGATAGAGATACACAGTATAGAGTGTAAGATGTGGCTCCAGGCTGCTGGCAAGTTTTTGCAAATGTAGTAACAAACTAGTAGCTCATGAAATGTGGGTATTTTACTGACTAGCTGCATGACTATCAGCTTTGATGCAAATGTAGTTTTGTAAGTTAAATGTGTTCCTCTCACCTCAATATGATGCATCCTCAGGTTGCAAATGAATGTGGCCTGCCAACAGACATGAAATTTGGAACTTGGAATATCAGGGTTGGTGAAGACAGTAGTAAAATGATGAGTGCAGTGTAGATTGGATTTAATGGGAGTATGTGAGGTTAGATGGGACAAGGGAAGCACTGCAGTAACAGATGATTATACTGTTCATATGAAAAATTGACTGAAAATCATCCCATTAATTTTTTTTTAACATAAGAGAAACACATAGCTTTCAAGAGATGGGAGAATGTGTAATGTAGAGTGCTAAGTGGTTGCTGGTGTGAAAATTTTTCTGAATATGAGTGCTCTAACTGAGGATAAAAGCAACAACTGAAACTACAGTTTCTCTGAGGAATTAAAGGAGATATTTGATAAGTTCTGTAAGTACACTGTGTAAATTCTGAATTCTGGTAGGAGATATCAGTACAAAATTAGGGAGAGGAGATATTTTAAAACCCCAGTTGGCAATGAAAGTGTACTTGGATATGTAATGGTGTTAGAGTTTGCCACATACAAAAATAAAATTGCCAGAGCACAGTGTTCCCAATCCGAACATTCATAAGTAGAGTTGCACCAGTTCTGATGGGAAGATTCACAGTCATATGGATCACTACTTGGTTGTTGTAAAAGCTGGGGAGGTATTATCAATAAGTAGGCTAAATGAGCAACACAGAAGTCTTCTATGGAGAGATTTCATCACAGAAAGGTGTATGAGGTGGAAGTTAAATTAGGCAGCATGGCATGTGGCACATATACAGCAGAAGAGATGCATGTAGGATTGTGATGGGAAAACTTGAGGTAGAGTAACCACTTGCAAGACCTAGTAGTAGATGGGAGGATAATGTTAAAATTGGTCTTAAAAAATAGAATGGCAAGTTGTGGACTGGATTACCGTTGCTCAGGATGGGGTTTAGGGATGGGCTGTTGTGAACATGGTAATTGAAATTCGGGTTCTGTAGAATATGGGGATGTTCTTGACTAGCTGAGGCACTGTTAGCTTCTCAAGAAGGTCTATGCTCCAAGGAGTGAGTGAGTGAGTGAGTGATTCAGAATTTTCATAGTTTGGAATCAGTGCTGCATGTCAACAAATTTGGGGCATTTTCATTTATTAGTTGCTTTTACTGCCTTTTGCCAGATCAGTTTTCATTGAATTTAATGTTGTCTGTCAGTTCACAAACATTTATGACTCTAATATTTATTGTAGCTATTTTTTTCAAGCTGTGTCATGGGGGTAAAGTGCCATTATTTTAGGATTTTGTATTCTTGGTATGAAAAAAACTACATCATGGAGACTGTTGAGATTTTCATTTCCTTCCACTGGGCCTACAATCTCATTTTGGTAATGTAACACTTGTATTGTGTCTGATAACTTAAACAAGTTATAACTTAACACACGTTAATCCAGTGGTTCACATCATTTTTTAGTTTGGTGATTGCTCACATATTAATATTTGTACTTGCAGGCTGCAATAATTGAGGAATACATACTGACAAATTCCACTTATAATCTCAGAGTGGCTGTAGATGTATTCACGTTTTATTCATCACAATAATAGTAACATAAGATACTGCAAGAAACCAAGCACTGGCTGAGAGCGAGACTTGCTGTGAAGTTATGCGACTTCTAAGGACACTTGGAATTATGTTTCGGTTCTATTAGAATGACCCTGCACCCCCCCTCCCCCAGTTTGTACAGCCCACAGGTCAGGAACTACAACTCTATTCTTCAGGGTCCTAATAAGTTGTGCTATAAATGTATATTTATCTAGCCCATGCTGCTGAACCACTACATATTTTATTCATTTGAGAACAACAAACAGTTCAATATTTGTGTGTGACGTGTTAAACTGAGTTCAGGTTTGGAGGGTACAGGAACAGATACGAGATATGCTTATGTTTGATCCTAATTACCTTACTGTGGTGTAAATATATTTTTGTATAGTAATTGGCTGTTGCCTATAAATTAGACATTTATTATTATTGTTTTTAATTAATATATGTGAGATTTTAGATGAAGATACGATTTTCATCTGCTGTGGTTTGCATATAGTATGGAAACCTAGACAACCTCCGAACACTAAATGGATTCATATTTAATAATTCCAAGTATTGGAAAATTGAGTTAATTTGGGACATATAGGTTATGATGGCACTAGAAACGCACACCTGCCCCTCCTATGTAGCTGTAGTATTCTGAAGAAAGACTTAACACTGATCTTGTTACCTTGTTAAGTTTGTCAGTAGCTCACAGCCTACCGGCACTTTTTCAGCATCGTGAGTTCTCACTGGCACATTACTTAACTTCATGGCCTGCCATGTGATGTCATTCATCTTCAACAGCGTCATCATTTCCCAGTGGACCTGCCCTCACAGTGTGCGCAGGCACATGCATGTGTGCACATACACACATCAGCTACAATTACTGATGTTTTTATTGTACTAGTTATTGTTATAAACATGCCTCATATTTACAACTGACTGCTCTGAAATCAGTAATCATTATGGCATGAAAATAGCCGCGCAGAATTTTACTTTTGTTGGTTTTATAGCTGAGGTTCTGAACTAGGTACACATGTCCGCATTGATGGTCCATCCACTTCAGAAAGTATGTATAAGGTATATGTATTTCATACATTGTTACATACATATATTGTTACATACTTTGTTAGATGTACATACCACTGAAAATTTTGTAACAGTTTCTTAAGAACTTGCGGTTTTACACAGCTTCTTCTATATATGAAATACAGTAACTTAATTTCATAAAAATCTTAGAAGTCTTTTTGCATTTATAATGCAAACACATGCATTTTGAGGTAAAAATTCACCACTGGAAATAGGTACATGAAATTTCACTTTTAGGGCATAGGGTGAGTCAACTGAAATCTGTTCAGAAACCATGTCTTATTCTATCCTGTGGACAAGGCTTAAAAATTTACATTTCTGCATGACAGGTGGGGCACACAGTGGCACAGTTGGCTGAGGCACTGTGCTACAAGCTGGAAGGTCATGAGTATCCCGATGGGATTTCCGATGGTGTCATTGGAATTATTCATTGACGTAATCCTTCCGGCTACAATATGGCCTTGGGGGTCAACTCAGCCTCTAACAGAAGCAAGTACCAGGAATATTTCCTTGGGGATAAAGGTGGCCGGTGTGTAGGGCTGACAGCCTTACCACCTTCATGTGCTGATTACCTTGTAAATTGAGAGCCTCAACCTCCTGGAACCCTCAGGGCCTGTCCAGGCCTGTATAAGGATTGCTGTACATGACATGCTACTTAATAATCACCATTTATTTTCTGTATAATCTACAATGATTCTTTAACATCAGTAGTTGCAGCCTTGTAACTGGAGGAGGGCAGAATAAGGACTTTTACATTCTGTACTTGTTTCAGTTCAATTCATTATTTTACTCCCCTTCAGACATCCTTAAATATAGGTATTGTTTTCGTACTGCATTTTCTCTTATTACTGACATTTACTTCACTTGTAGTTTTCTTAACAGCTGTAGACAGAATGAACAATTAAAACAGAATACACAGCAAAGAACTTAGATGAAGCTGCCCTTTAACATCCCCAAATGTAAGTCTGATACCCATTACAACCAACAGAATTCAAAATGGAATAAACCCTTCTAACTAAAAATGTTTATATGTATGTATTATGATGTATCAACAAAATTACTCAAAAGCTGCACAGACCACAGTTTATTGCTCCAGCAATTTACCTGTGTAATTTGTCACTGGCTTTGGGAGACCATGTGAGTTACAGTGCTTGTAGTAAATCAGAATGTAAGTGTAATTGACAACCTGATAATAAAATTGGTCACTTGAATTATACTGCTTGTGGACTCAACTTGCGTAATGACAACTCCTGAAGACCCACTGAATTACTGTACAGTGAACGCTTTCCCATTATTTTCATGTTCATCCAGATTCCAACCAGCTGGAAGGGTGAAGAGTGCAAAGAAAATTTGTGTATAGGCTGGTTAGTGAACAATGTAAGTAAACTCCTGCCACATGTTCGTGTATGTGAATTGCTAGAAGTGATGCTGAAGACTGTAAAGAGCAAGGATTGCTGTCAGTCAGGAGGTAGTACATTTGTAACTTTGTATAGGGTGGCCAGAAATTAGAATATGATTTTGAAGGCCTGTGACTTCCTATTGAGAACATATACAGAAAACTTATGTGCTACAAAGCAGTGTCCTAATATTCAAGTTTTTCCTGCATGTGGAAGTTCGCTGTATTTCTACTAGTGAATAAACTATCAGACAAGCATTAACATGGTAATACAAGGGGAATTCAGAAAGTAACGCCTTGATTTTTATTTCATGTTCTTTAAAAGTTGGACATTTGAACACTTCACCGAACATTACTGCAGTATTGCTGAAAGCACATTTAATTTTCAGTGTAGTATCCATCTTTGTTGACAGTCTTCTTCCACCCTTCAGCATATATTCCCTTCCAGTATAAGTTGATTTCCTTCCTCTGTAGCCCCTGGTGTGTGGCATTCTGCAGTGCCTCATTGTCCATGCCTGAACTATCAGAGCCTGATTCCAAACCGAGATTTGAACCGGGGAAGAGTAAGACAGATGTGGCTGAGTCTTTCGTGGTTCAGAACTCACGGAACTTTTAACTTTTCCCATCCTATATAGTGAAATAAAAAACATTTCATTTTGAAGACAGGTTCAGTCCCCGACTTCAGGCTAGCGTTACCGGCATTTCAGGTTCAAGTCCTGATATACTGGCGATTCAGGTTCAAATCCAGAACGGGCTCTATGTAGATAGATTTTGTTCATTGTAAATGATTTAATAAGGAAAACCGTAAAAGATGTGAAAGTCGTCGTGGCTTTGAGTAACTTGAGCCTGGACAAAACATTTATTACATGTCTAGTTGGTAGAAGCTTTGCAACTGAGTGTTTCTGTATGAAACACGAGACGTTATCGTTGAGGACATAATTCATTTAGTAGCAGCACCTACATGTTCGTTTAACGTTAGATGTCCAGCGATTTAAATCAGAGCGGCCAATGAGATTCGGTTTTCTAAAGAATTAATTATGCCAATGGGGGTTTTCCAAATTCGAACTGCAACCAATAGAATTACTTGGTGCATAAGGGGGTAGTTAGTTGAATGAAAGAGAGGAAGCAAAGCGAGGGACGGTTTGTTTTAGACCGTTGGAGTCACACGCATACAAATTTGGGTGCTCCGTGCAAACTTATAAAATTTCGGCAATAATTAATATAATTAATAAAGTTACAAGTAGACTACTGTAAGTGCGTGTGATTACTCAAAGTGCCGTGGATACACGTGATAATGTGTTATAATATTCCAACTTGTAATCCGAAAGTGAACTGCCACAAATAAATAAACAAAAACCCAGAACTAAGTGTTGTGTTCGTAAGTCAGTCAGTCGTAGCAGATCATGGGCCTTGCAGGGACCTCCTCCGTAGATTACCCCGAGATAAGACCTTCGGGCTAACTGAGAAGAGTACGGTAGCAATAGCATCCAAAAAACTGTCACTATTTGATAATTATTTACACTGCAATTAAAACCTGATTAACGTAAAATTAGTAAGTAAAACGTAGAGTCGAACTTGGCTATAAAGTCATGAAGGGGACCGAATATTCTGTGTCGTTATAAACGAGTGTCGTTATAACCGAGGAGTACGAAGTTGCGGTTAACAGTGAGGAATTAATTGGTAACACGGGATATATGACGCTATAGGCGAGGTGTCATATAAACCGATGTCGTTATAACCGGGTTCACCTGTATTTCAAAATCCGGTCTTAATTACAGCGCCAATAATCATCACGTAGTGACAGTTGTTTTAGAAGGAGCTAGCCCGAAGTCGGGGACCGAACCTGTCTTCGAAACGAAGTGTATTGTATTTCGATACATAACATGGGAGGAGTCCAAAAAGTTTGTCATTTCAAAGGCCACACATCATTGTCAAAATCTCATACTATAATCTTTGTTCGCTTCCAAAGTATCATCCTGGCATTCATTTGAGCAAAACCACTTAAACCTCGATCGTGATAATCCGTAAAGAGACGAAGACGCGTCTCCAGGGCCTCCCGACTGCAAGTCCAAAACCTCACCGCTTCATTAA
>Ga0123357_10013317_pt1 | contig 10665 bp, 3 predicted proteins | sample TergutEmb28metaG_FD_89873 | JGI IMG/M metagenome (GOLD analysis project Ga0123357, IMG submission 89873) | Embiratermes neotenicus P4 segment gut microbial communities from Petit-Saut dam, French Guiana - Emb289 P4 | ecosystem: Host-associated > Arthropoda: Insects > Digestive system > Gut ...
AAAAAAAAAAAAAAAACCCAAAACCTTTTTTTTTTTCGTTTTGATATAACACAAGCGATGCTAAACTACGGACTCGTCCTTTATATTCAGGCACTGAATTAGGATTGTTACTGCGCCAGCTTGATCGTCACATCTGTTAAAATGTGCGGAGAATTGGGCAAGTGGCTTCGTCACTAAACAACATTTTGTCTCTACGGCGTATCCTACTCTTTAGAGAATGTCAGTCACACGTGTGAGGATGGCCATGGAATGTTACGTATGGCAGAAGTTGGTATTTGTTAACGTTAAACCTCAAACGATTTCGCAGAATTTTGACGTCTCTCGATTGTGACATTCTCCATGTCGGGTTGCTTGACGTGTTGGTTTCCTTCGACTGCGAGCAAAAGCCGCTCGGACTTCAGTCACTGGTGGTCCTTTCCTGTAACTTTTTTCTTTACGAATGAAAACGCTTCAGTGGTCATCTTCTAAGACTTTTAACTGGACAGTTCTGCTGATGGTTCCCAACAGAATTCTGTCTGAAATCTATTTTGCACTGTAGTTACAGGTTTCGTTTTGTAACAAAAGAGCACACACTTTGCTCCCTGCACATCGGGGGCTATTTTCCATAACTGCGATATTAGCGTCACTGGTGTCTTTGGGACTATGTTGCTTGGACACTCAAACAGCAATAATTGTGTAGCTTCCACCCTACCCCAGTACAGTTTCTGAAACGACAGTGATTATTAATACCATAATAAGGAGATGTTTAGAAACGTAGTATTACTGGGTGCAGATTCTTCTCGTCTGGGTTGGTATGCCGTGTTGAAATTCCAAAGAATTGCAGTACCTTTATCAGCAAGGTCATGCAGTCCTCGTCCTGGAACATGACTACACGAGACGGCGCAAGACACCCTTCCCAAGACGATTTGAAACTTCAGCATCCCTGCTGTGAGACCCTAATCCCAGCTGAATTTCAAACCCATACAGAAGTAAAGAAAAAAAATAACAAAACCCCTAAACAAAAGCACTTGACACAGACTCGCTGTAATTCATTACAACACAAGAAAAGGAGCAAGTTATTACATTTTTCAAATGCGTCAATGAGAAAAATTTGTGAATTCATCGTTTCTGGAGTCAACAGTTGGTGCACCGAAGACGTTGTAAATAATTCAGTTCCATGTTACGGACATAAAATAGTAAATTACGATATTAATACTGCGGTGTACGTGTAAGAGTTGATTTTAACTATCATGAAATTATAAACATCTTCTAACTGTGTTTCGGTGTAATGCAAAACCTCTCGTATTCTGCATGTAAATTAGTCACGGTGGGCATCCAGGCGGGTAGCGCTGATTGACATGTTTTATTTAATAACACGAGCAGCCGTGAGCTGGTGTTGATTGTCGGTGCATAGCGCACCTGATTGGATTAGTGGGTTCCACCGGCATTACGTAGGCTGGAATTAGTATGAGCTCATCCCCAAACATATACTGCACGTGACGGGCCGTACAGATGGAATGAGATATTTGTTACCTTCTGTTGCTCTGTGCCATCGTTTTGATACTCACGAACCTAAGTAGTGAGAATAATGGATAGTAGCGTTCAGGGTTTCATCTTTGTCGTGTGTGGCGCTATATATTGCGAAATTTCAAAGTTTTCGTTCAACTTGTGAGACGTCGTTTCGTGTCTCCAACTGATGTTCCTAACCACGATGTGCTAAATAAGACAGTTCTTTCAAAATATTAACAATAGAAACCGCCAGAATTTCTTTGATGCTTTCTAAACTAGCTGCTAGCTAATGCAACGTTCGGAGATACGTACTAAAACAGACGTACTCCTTAGAGTTGACTTGCTTCTTAGTAAAGGTAAAGGTAAAGTTGCCCGTTACAGGTCCGGTGTGGATTAGAGTTTGGGTAGAGTTATAGCTCTACTCTTCCATGACCGCGGCACTAGAAGGGGGTGAGTGGTCAGCAGCACGCCCCGGCCGCACTTTACCCCCGGAAAATATCCGGTACCCATTGTACAGGAGGCTGTGTGGGCCCCAGCGCTCGTCTCGACGGGCGGAAAATGTCGTCTCCCACCGGGATTCGATCCCGGACCGCCCAGCCCGTAGCCAGTGGCTATACCGACTGAGCCACCCGGCTCACACTTTGCTTCTTAGTGCATCACGTTAAATAACGAGACCGGGTGAGGAACTCCTGATTTTTCACCACATAATCGCACGTTATATACAGCCGAACTTTCCCTCAGTCGCAGGCCAGACCACGTTACGTTAATGTATTATGAAAATTCTTAACTTTTCACCACCATGCTTGACAAAAAGAACTGAGCAGTGAGTAGATATCAGATTCTTGCGAAATCAAAAACAAATTACCGCACGAATCTTCAATTTATTATGTTGGGTACGTAGAATGTGGCAGAGTTATTTAAAACAATAACAAAATGACTTAAAGTTATGTTTCGAAGTCGGAAAGGCCCGTATGAAGCAGTCGGCACCTTACAATGGAAATTCCTTTGGAGTGGGCGGTTTACAGATATAATAGATTCAAAAATGGAGTCCATTTTTTGGAAATGATCTCTTTATTTAACAGAAACAGTGGAGTAACTAAGTGGAACGAGTGATCTGGCCACCCGGACCGCAAACTCCAATGGGCAGCGAAGTGAATACTTTAAGAGAAAAGTTTTTATTTCCTGTTGCTCAGCAAATTTGAAATGATTGAGATAAAAAGAAATTTAATGAAAAATTGTGATTGTTTCAAAGTTCTTACCGTCTCTAAGGGGCGGCCATTTCTAATGCTCACCCTGGACGTCAAATAACTTAACTACACCACTCAACAAGCACACGTGTATTATTCAGTCAAGGGCAGAAACGCACACACACACACACACACACACATATATATATATATATGTATATATATATTTACTGCTTTTAGCGAAATAAGGGCGGAAATCCTTGTGTAGTATTCTTACTTTTACTTCGAGTGTCCTCCGCTTCCTAACAGACTTCTTTGATTGGTGATATTAAAATACATGCTCTTTGCGCCTATTTAGAAAACCTGGAGAGTGGGATGGTACAATGTGAATGCTGCAGTGTGGGACGTTTAGTTCTGGTGTGTTTGCAAGGGGGAGAACTCTCTTTTTCCCAAAGACAAAACTTCATACAAACCCGTATCATTTCTAGCTAAAAGGCTGTCGTCGACGTTATGTGACGCATTCGTGACTCAGTGATAATTCGCCAGCAGGCCTACGTCTAATATTCTGCTTCGTATGGGAAAGGAACTGGTGAATTTTTATGTCTGCGCATGAGACGCCTTAAACATACATCATCTTCCGGTCGTCACTAGTTGCGGAACTAATCAGAATGGTCCTCGGAAATTAACTCTATCTTATCGTCACGGATAGGTCCATGAACGTTTCCTGGATGGGGGGAGGACGCGGCCCAACCCGTCTGACGACGTCAATTAAATGTTGTCAGACTGTCACAATGTTTGCACGCCAAAGCCGGAGATACAGTGGATTTTCCAAACTGTTTATCTATAAACAAAACAACATAAGCGTCTTCCGTCTGAAGATTGTCATAATGTTAAAATTTGTACATTAGATTGAGGTTTTTACTTTACGAATTTCTTCTTTGAAACACCAACATCTGTGGGGATAAAGTTTCTGTCTTGATATTTCGGCTTAATTTGAGTGGAAGAAAATTTCTAAATCACTTTTAAATAGGCGATATTTAATGGGTGGACAACACAGAATAACGTTTATAATTAAACACTGAAGAATATACTTAATTTGTGTTAATATTTGATCGATTAAAATTTCCCTCAACCGTAATTCGTCATAGTTCAGTCTGTATTTATTACATAGAGATTTGATAGGATTCATTTAAACAGTAACATTTATTAAGCAATAAATGGCACTGCATCAGCCTATATCACGCATACCATGAAAGGTACGGTAGACTTGCACGTATGCCTAAGCACCTTCTTGGATGCAGGCGGGGAAGCGAAGATAAACATGCGACTATTCTGAACTTGGATAGTAGATGGAGGTAAGGAGTCAGGATCATGTTTCGACCGTTTCACCCCAAGTGGACAATGGATGGAAGTCTGGTTGGGCCTTAGGTCACATAGATATCTATCCATTACTTTCTTTGGTTGTACGTCTTGGAGGGTTCGCTGTTTTCATTTCGCCGATATTTCAGTCAGTCTACCTATGCGAGTAATAGCACGCTAATTAAGTCCTTCGTAGAAGTTATTTAAAATGCACATATAAAACGTAACTGCGGACTCTAACACACAGTTCTGCGTACCATTTTACTTTGCCTTGGAAACTACATATCCTTAATATGTTGTATTCCTATCTTATTAAGAATTACATTTTTCTAATTGTATGACATTTTAACAACATTAAGCCATATAGTGGAATTGCTTATAATATTTTGCTTATTTTAAGTTATTTTTTATCGTCCTTATTGTTATAATTAATATACCAACCAACAAACACCCTTAATAAAATATGATTTATGACAAATATTAATCTACATGTTTCGGCACAGGGGTGTTGTGTGATCTGAATGGTTCCTTCAGAATGGTACACCGGTACCGAAACACGTAGGAGATTAATATTTGTCATAACTTTTATTTTATCGAGCGCATTTGTTGGTTGATATATTGATTATAAAATTTTATTTATTTACCTACACAATCTGGTAAATACATTGTGAAAAGACTCAAGCTTTAGTATTTTCTTGTCGGATGCCATGTACACTCTTTTCGTATTCGTAAAGAAATAAATTTATTCAGCTAATTTCAACAGAATGTTGCGACATTTGTCATTCTTTGCAGTATAATTTGAGACATATTTTATACGGAACTTATTTTCCGTGCACACTCCTTGTTTGGTCACCAGAATTCTTAATATAACTTGTTTATCGTGATTTCTTATTGACCAACAGCTAATGCACACTATTTTTCAACTAATCACTTTTGTTTTATGTTTAGCTGACCGTGCATATCACTATAATCTTAGTAACTGACAAACTTAAGGCAAAAATTTTGTTTTATAATTAGTTTATTATATTCCTCTACATGTTTCGAGCACAATAGTGCTCGAAACATGTAGAGGAATATAATAAACTACTTATAAAAGAAGAATTTGTGCATTAAGTTGGTCATTTACTAAGATTAATCACTTTTTATAACTCCAGTGCGGTTCGGCGTCTGTCTGCTTCATCTTCAGGGAGTTCTTAACTATTTTTATAGCACATCAAAATGATTCGAACACTAATTGTTTCGAAGATCAGAATTTTTCACAGAATCCACAATTTAAAGTAACAGTTGAAGACTCTTCACTTGTGTGTGTATTAAAATATCTAGTGATTGAAATGTTGACAGAGTTTTCATACTTAAGACTTTGTTTTGCATGTTCTCAAATATATCACATTTTACCATTATAGAAGCACTTCAGCTATGACAATGATGTGTTTTAACTCTTAAACTTTGTAACATCACCATCATTACTAAAGTGCTGCGATAATGGTAAAACGCTGAGTCCGAAGGCCTTGTCAACAATTTAAACATTAAATATTTTAATATACACTCAATTGCAGAGACATGTACACTTATTATAAAGTGTAGATTCTATGAAAAATTGTGATTTTAGAATGAATTGTTGTTTCAGTCATTCTGATGTATTGTAGAAACAGTTAAGAACTCCCTAAAGATGATGTGGGCACACGCCGAAACGTGTCGGATTTATGATTAAAAAGCAACTAGTTTGCAAATAGTGTGCATTAACTTTTGGTAAATAAAAATTGACATGAAATATGTCGCACGGTATATACAACGCTAAAATAACTAATTTGTTTCACTGGGTCAATATTGTTAATAATAGTTTCTAATAGAAATGCTTCGCTTTCTCGATTAAAAGAAAAGAAGATACATACACTGGTGTTTCCTTTTTATATTCGCAACAATTTGACTGTAAATGGACTTGTCAGCTTTGCCACATCCTTCTCCCTAGCATCCTGTCCGCATGTCGTATCCAGAGATCTGTTGGGTGAATTTTATTGGCATTTCATTTAGGAGGCTTTTACATACTGGACGAGAGGTTAATTGCATTTCAACTCTCTTCAAAGAATTCTGACTGGTTCTGGGGCCCACCCAGACTAATATTATTCAGTAGACACCGTTTATTTCGGAGAGGTAAAGGAGCCAGGTTCTGCAGCTCACATCTTATTTTAATCTAGTGCGGGGGTTACGAACGAGTGGAGTTAGAATCCATTTTCCCATCATTATTCATGGCGTGTACAGGGACAAATTATATGCTTTAAATTTCTTCGAAAATTAGTCGACCGATTCGAATTGTCTTTGATATATGATACAGATCCTGTCCTAATCTGAGGAGTAGTTTGTTAAATATTTATGGAGATAAACATATCTGGATTAAACAGTGTAGATAAAAGCAATTCGCGCTTTTCTCTTTAAGCGCGTCTTACGTTAAGTTCTACAACTTCTGGCATGACTAAGATCGGGCAGCGAATGCTGGAATATTTCCGTTGTGCGCATGTGCAGCATGGTTCACACTCAGCCAAGCCTCAGTTCTAGTAATCTTAAGGTCAGGAAATTAGAGTACTAACACTAAAGGCTCTTGGGGCCCTCCAGGTTATATCATTTTTACCTAAACTCTTAAAAACAATTTAACGTGTGGCTTGAATTACCTTGCTTTGGATTAAATAGCCTTTCGAAGAACACGCGTTTCTGGAGTGTCTCATGATATGAGGATGAGCTTTGGTACAAATAAATGTATTTGACCTTCTACTAGCGGTTTCTTTACTCACCATCAGGCATAACATTCAAAAATTCTAAATTGTGCTCGCCTTGCGTTGAGTGTTTTATAAGGATCTCAGAACAGAAAGCGACTTTTGCTTTTTACATCAGTTACTGAATGGTTTTATAATCGTAGTGGAGAGTGTTTACAGCGCGGTACGGACTGATTCCTTATATAAAGCAGATTACGTTTGCTTTTAAAAGGTTAAATACAAGTCAAGAATATTGTTCTCCGATCTTGAGCCGAGCTTGGGCATACGAGTATTCTGAATCACGCTGAAACTTTTATATCCGTTTTGTCACCAAGGGATCCTTCGCTGACAGCAATTCACACACATACACACACACACACACATACACACACACACACACACACACACACACACACACACTGACTTTGCCGTACCGTACTTAATTCCTTTTACAGTTGCCATGCAGGGTAGAGGGGCGAGTGACACTGCCCTGCCATGAAGACACTGAGGAATTGCATTTATACCGTAATACTGATTTAGCGCAAGATCTGTGAAGGACATAGTGAATGCACCGGCATTCTCTTCTCTGCAGTGGCGTAACCTGGGGGAGGGGCGAATGGTACTGCTGCCTCCGGCGGATGAGTCCCAAGGGTGGTCAAATAAACTTCTACATGATTGTTTCCTCTCAACAAATTTTACACTATTGAGCCAAGTACAAGGGAATCCTATAAATAATTGTGATTATTCAAAGTTCGTGATTACGTGCTCCGAGCACCAGGAAATCTAGCTAAGCCATTGCTTGTCTGCATTAACTTTTGGAAAACCTATAGTTATTACAGATGACTTGCTGCAAAGGTGGTGAATCCTGCGTTTTGCTAAGCAATTTATTTACGTGTTTCACGTAGCTCTGACACTACCTACAGAATATTTTACTAAACAGCAGTAAGCCGCTGGTTATTCTGCAGGAAAAGTAATTTGTTTTCTGTGAAGCAGAATCGGAAGTCCTGTAACGTAAAAATTCAATTCAAATGTACGTCGGACTTCATGAGGTCAATTAACAATAGAACATCCTGGTTTTCTAAATGCCTGTTCATTTTCTGTTACATAGTTTCTAATACGGTAATGCCATATTCTTAGTTGCCAAATTTATTGCCCAGTGTTTCGTTGAATGAGGTTGGTAGGTATTAAATAAATAAATTGAGAAGGCAAGGACCAAAAGGATACTTCGTTTTCTCGATGGCGCTAACTATGAAGGACGCTGTCGCCGGGATGTAATTCCTTTTAGTTTGGTAGAAATTTACTAGTTTCAGAGGAATTTGATGCCTTTATGAAAATGAAGACATTAGATTACACTGGAAGTCGTCAAATTTCAGACAAGTTACGCTTCATCACATCATATAAGATCCTGTACGGAGGACATCTCTCAAAATCTTTATTAAAGTAGAATTCTGCCACAGAAGTTTCTTGGAATAATGAGGCAGATCACGATAAAATTAGTAAAGAATGTACCCAGGGTGGTAACAGCTGCCAAAACTTCCAATACGTGAAGCGGTTATGGCAGACACTCGGCAATAGCTTTCAGTGTTTTGCCCTAAAATGACATTACTTTAATACAAAAATTTTAATCTCAGATGCCATTGTACTTGATTTTAAATTGTATGGAATAAAAATTGCATAGTTTTTTTATACTGAGGTGTCAAACAATTGAATACATAGGCAGTTTTATCCCACACGTATGAAGGAATCAACTACCATTCTGATATTTTATGGACGATAGGGATTGTTTATCGCGCTGTAGCTGTATTTGTCTAAAAAGAAATATAAAACCAGATATAATTATTTTATTCGAAGTAATAAAATGTATAGGACGGTATGTTTTTTAGTATCTGAAATATACCGAACGCAGAAGATTCTGTAAATTCTTTTGAATCAGCCACATTCATTTCTTACAATAAAACGAACTAGATGAACTAATTTCTCAAATTTATTTTGGAATAAAACTCTACATGTTTCGGACAGTTCCTCTGTCCAACATCAGGATTTTTTCACTGTATACACAACAATGGTATATGTCATACAGGTTTTGCTGTGTGTACAGTGCTAGACTCCTGATGATGGAAAGAGGAATTGTCCGGAATATGTAGAGTTTTATTCCAAAATAAATTTGAGGAATTAGGGCATCTAGTTGGTTTTATTGTAAGAATATATCACGACACGCCGTCATTTAAACGTCAAAATCACATTAAATTGTTTAATCATTTTGAAAGATTACACGTACATTGGTTTATAATCACTGATCAATTAAAAATTGGAATTAATAAAGCCTTTTATATTAAGATAGTTGTTTAAGAGTGAATATTTTTGACTTTAAAATAAACGAAAAGAACAAAAGACGAACGGTTGTTTTACACATAGGTATATATGTCACTGCATGTAAAGTTGGTTTATAAGTTGATTTTTACACTATGCACTTTACATGCAAGATTATAATATTAAAATAGGCCTGTAGGATTTCCTCGTCGACTGCCTTTTAGATGGGCCAACATCTGACTGTTCTTATGCCACTACTATACGGCAAATGTCGGCGTGACCTGTGTAGTGTGACTCTGTCATGCGGGATGCATAGTTCGAAAGTGACATTTTGTTAACTACTAAGTGTTATGGCAGTAGTGCGCATTAGTTGCTGATTGAAATACTTGATTGCCTTTATGTATTCCAAACACTTATGTTCGTGCGATTCCTACGTGTGTTTGAGATCAAGAAGAATGTAGCTGGAATTCTTACCAGAAACGACGGCGATCCAGCAGATGCAGAGCGCTGACGCTACGAGCCGGAGGGCTGACATGGCCCCGACAGCGTGCCACTGTACCGGTACACTGAGCTCATGTCAGGACAACCCACAACGCTCAACACTTACTTGCTCACTGTCACTTGTGCCTTTGCTGGACGTCGCGACGCGCGAATGGTCTTACGGTCGGTCGGACGACGACTGCTGCTTAGGACCCACACTCCCGGCCCTGTTCTGGCTGAGACTTCGTCTGGACAGGCAAGCGCACTGACTTTCTGGATACGAGCGTGACTCCACCTCCTGCGCGGGTATGCACCACCGCGCCACGTGCTTACCAGGACTGCAGGAACGTTGTCGAAATTTAGAAAAAAGTGGAAACTAAACCCGCTGACTTGTCAAATTGCCATGTTAAAGGTAGTTTCTGGGGCTATAAGCGAGTTCTTCGAATGTACTAAGAGCACCGCTCCTTTACGAACCCGTATATCTAACTTACCTTCATAAATGCGGTAAAAAGTTTTGAATGTTAGGCGCAAGTGCTCATTCTACTTTTACAGGTGATTTTCTTTAATTACTATATATTAACTGCAGTGACAGTACTTTCCTTGAGAAAGTACGGAAATGATTTTCATTGCCCTACATTGCTAATAAATTTAGCCTATTTCTCAAAATATGTTTTAAGGAAATAAAGGTACAGAAAACCGCTGTGCGGGTCTGGACAGGCCCTGAGGGTTCCAGGAGGTTCAGGCTTCCAAATTTGAAAGCGGCCGGCCCATGAAGGTGGTATGGTTGTCAGCCCTACACACCGGTCGCATTTACTCCTAGGAAATATTCCTGGTTCTCATTTATGTTAGATGCTGAGTCGACCTCAGGACCATAGTGCGGCCGGAATTATTAGGTCAATGAAAAAATGCCATGACACAATCGGGAACAAAACCCGCGACCTTCCGGCTTGTAGCGCTTTGCTTCAAACAGCAGCGCCACCGCCTGCCCCTGCTAAATAGATAATCATGTAAGTATTTATGCAGTCGTATTCAGCAAGATTTGCAGAGTGTGGAAGACGTTTTATGTTGGCGACATTAACAGAATTGTGCAACGG
>Ga0123357_10013319_pt1 | contig 10665 bp, 10 predicted proteins | sample TergutEmb28metaG_FD_89873 | JGI IMG/M metagenome (GOLD analysis project Ga0123357, IMG submission 89873) | Embiratermes neotenicus P4 segment gut microbial communities from Petit-Saut dam, French Guiana - Emb289 P4 | ecosystem: Host-associated > Arthropoda: Insects > Digestive system > Gut ...
ACTGCAACCAACTTTTAAAATTATCTTTCAAAATAGTTTTTTATCGTTTGTTGTTTATACTTACTCGACTATTTCTTGTTTTTCAGTTGCTGCTTTTTCAGCGGCTTTTTTCTCTTTTTTCCGCTTATCCGTTATTATTATAAAAGTTAGAATACCTGTTCCCAAAAGTAGCCACAACATATCAGATGCATATTTTGAAGAATTTATGATTTCTACACTTTTTATGGATAGCAACTCAACCTTTTTTTCCATAAAAAAAGTATATACAGGATAGAGGCAAAAACCGAAAAAGCATAACCACCCAAAGAAAAAAAAGAATTCACGAACGAACAATTTAATTAACTCTTTCATAAGTTTTTTTGTTTAAGAAATTATCGCATTAATCGTATGCAAAAATAAGAAATTTTAAATTTCAAAACAAATTGTTTACATGAGAAATATAAGAGGTGTAAATTTTTGTTTGGAAACGGAATCTACACCTCTGATAATTACAAGTGTTTAAGAAGCATATTGCAACCAACTGCTATAATTTTTTGTCGTTTATACACATTCAACTATTCCTTGTTTTTCAGTTGGTTCTTTTGCTTCTTTCTCTTTTTTTCGGTAATCTTTCATTCGTAAAAAAGTTAAAACACCGGAAAAGAAGAGCAAACACAACATACCTAATGCAAATTGTGAATAATTTACAATTTCTACATGATTTATCACGAATTCTAACTCAACTTTTTTTTCAATAAAAAAAGAATATATTGGATACAGGCATAATGCAACAAAACATATCCACCCAAATCGAAAAAAGAATTCATGGATAATCAACTTAATTAACTTCTTCATACATTAATAATTTTATTTCATTTGATTTTTATACATAAAAAAATACTTAATCACAACATATTTTTCTTTAGTGCCAGTTAATCTTTCAAATACTTAAATCATGCACTAATTTATGATATAATAGCTATTTAAGCATTCCAAAAGAACTAGCTATTAAACCATCGTGAAGACCTTCTTTAATCCGGTCACCGGTATGAGCGCTAAATTCACTTTGTGTTGGATACTTACTTTGATCTTTCCAAAACGCTGTTATCCATCCAAATATGTAACCTAAACAATCCGCTTGTACTATCGTAGGATTTACTGGCACAGCTGGATCTACCGGTGTTGTAACTGAAATGGAATTGCTATACCAATAATCGCTTGAACTGTCCAATATTTTCAGTACACCGCTTAAAACTTCTCCTTGAAAATTGTCTATCAGCGTATTTGCATATTTGGATTGAATTGCAAATGCGCTGTTTTTTAAATATTCAAGCTGCTGTTCTGTGGTCAAATTTGATGTGGATAAATAGACAAAAATTTGATCTACTTCGGCAATTGCATTCTGTTCCAATGGAGAAACAGAATTTTTGAATGAACTGTCATCGGTAATAGTCGTCCATGAATTTTGTACTCCAACCACAGAAAAATTATCTCGAACTTCATCCAATTTTGCAGCCGTTTCATTTATATCCGGGTTATATGGAATTTCTGCATATTCCGGAATACTCTGCACATATTCATAAGAAAGTTCTGTTATTTCTAAAGTTGATACTTCATTATCGGAAGATCTAAAATGATCCCCGTTTAAATTTGATGACGACAACTTCGCAAAAATCCAATCCAACCCTTCATTATGATATTTACCTACATTTTTCACCAAGTCCTTTGCGTTACCCGATGATTCACCATTATTACCATTGTTCTCACAAGAAATTCCGAAGAATAATACACTAATAAGACATAAAAATAAATTTATCTTTTTCATAATTTTTAAATTTTAAAAAATAATACAAATAAAAAAATTTTTGTCCTAAATCATTTGATTTTTATACACACATAAAAAAGCGCGGACATCAACTTGACCTATCAATTTTCTGAGGTTCTCGACTACCTAAAACATTAACTTCAATCAATAATGCCCACACCAAGCGGTGTAAGCATAAACTAAATTATTCTTAATGTTTTTTTGATATTGTCGAGACACCAGAAAATTAGAATAAAAAAGCTATACGCTTTTCCCAATATATCTCAAGATGTGTGTATTAACACATACTTTTTTACGCCATAAGCAAAATTATTTTAAAAATTATCAACTATTCGCAGGCAAAGATAACGGATTTAAAATTTCAAAACAAATTTATACCTTTCTTTACAATGCTATATCAAAAAACTTTTGTACTTTCGTGGAAAATTTAGTTTAAATTTCGGATTAGTCACAGTCAAATAAAAACAACCGATACAATGAAATCGAAGATTATTTTTATTATTTTTTTAATGAGCGTCACCGTCCGCCCGCTTCAGGCGCAAACGGCGGGCGAATTGTTTGTCGCTTTACCCGACCCTGCATTATTATCATTAACCGTTTCCGACCGCTTGGATTTAATTGATTTGTACAAAGCAGGACAGCGAGCAACTGTGAAAAACCGGTTAGACGATTCCTGTTCGATAATTCGTATGACTAACGATTACCTTCAAATCCAAAGTGGCAAAAACACAATGGAATTATTTCTGCTTCCAATGGTTAATGATTCTAAAATTGTAGGGTTGATTCAAACGGTTTGTGCGCCGGTTTGCGACAGCTATCTTGAGTTTTATACGACTTCGTGGAAAAAATTAACTGCATCGCTTTTTATTACTTTTGCCAACAAATATAACTTTCTTAAAGAAGGAGTTAACCCGGAAGATGAAACGGTTAAAAATGCGCTGATTCCTCTCGATATCTCTTTAATGCAATTGCATTACGACCCTGATAAACGGGAGCTACAGCAGTCTTATACAACTCCGGATTATTTGAGCGAGGACGACAGAGCGAAAATAGCGCCCTACCTCACAGTATCACCGAAAGTGTTCAAATGGAATCAAATTCGTTTTGAATGATTTGGGTTTGCTGCACCCAATCGCGAAAACGTGTATTCTTTTCATAATTCGGAATATATTCCAGTAATTTATCTAATTCAAAATTTTCCGCAACAATTCCTGCGCCGGCTAAAGAAGCTTCAAAAGCATTGCACGCTTGTTCAATGTGCGTAGGCACCATCATAACCGGTTTTCCCAGATACATGGCTTCGCATACCGATTCAAATCCGGCGGTTGTAGCGTAGGCTTTGCAACTCGCCATCTGACTGATAAACAGCTTATCATTCAAACGATAAAACGATAGATGGTCATTAATCACGGTTACGTCTTCCACGCCTTTCCTGTCCCAGAAAAAATTGATGAAAACATCGGGATTCGCCGCCTGAAACCGTATAATTTCATCGGCATACGTGTCGTTTAACATATAACCGTGCAAATAATTTCCATCATTCGCGCTCATTTCCAATACATCTTTTCTCAGCAGGGGAGGAACTACAACAATCCTTTTCTTCGGTACATTAGGCATCTCTTTTACGGAAAGCGCAAATAGTTTGGAAGCCCTGATACAGGTGACACGGGTGAAAAAACGCAACAACCAAAGCTCTACTTTGTTAGCTTGCGGAAATCGAAATTCGGGGTGAAGGAAGATATATTGATGCGCTATACAAACGTATGGAGTTTTCGGTGGAAGCAAAGCGTATGTAAATCCGGTCAATATCTCATAAAAGTTGACGACAATATCCACGTTTGAACGCTTTATCTGTTTGTGAATGAAATAAATACTTTTCAAATAAGTGCCGGTTTTTAAAAGATTATAAACAATACTTTTCCAAATATTGGTCTGTTTCTTTTTGGAAGCAGGCAGAAAATTCGGGCTTTCAAAACGCAGAACTTCCGCTTGCATATTTTTCAAAAAGAAAGGAGGAAGCTCTCGCCGATTACTTTCGCCTACTAAAACTGCTGCGACTTTGTGACCGTTTTTAGCCAGCATTTCCCGCAGTGCAATAGCCTGTGTTAAATGTCCCCGTCCTTCTCCCTGGACTACAAATAAAAACTTCATTGGTTGTTTTAGTTCTTTTTATGAGGCAAATTTAACGCTTTTCCCTAAGATATTAAAAAAAGATAGCGGAAAATTTTATTTATAGAGAGAAAAGATGTACTTTTGCACTCCTAAACAATCATTAAAAACCCTGTAAAATGGCAAAGAAAAAGGTAAAAACCGCTACGCAGGTAGAGGCAAACGTAGGTGAACTGTTTTCGAAATCCGAAAAATTCATTGAAACATACAAAAATCATATTATAATCGCTGTGGCAGCTATTGTTGTTATCGTAATGGCTGTTCTCGGCGTTCGTCAGTATTATTTTATTCCGAAAGAAAAAGACGCTCAGGTGGCTATTTTCCCGGGCGAGAATTATTTAGCTGCTCAGCAATGGGATAAGGCGCTGAATGGAGACGGAAAAGATTATATCGGATTCTTAGGTATTATTGATGATTACGGAATTACCAAGACAGCTAATTTGGCAAAAGCATACGCCGGAATCTGTTATTACCATTTGAATAAACCGGAAGACGCTTTGGAATATTTGAAAAAATATAACGCAAAAGATAAAGTAGTTGCTCCGGTAATACAAGGATTAATGGGCGATTGCTATGTCGATTTAGGAAATGTTGAAGAAGGCATTAAGTATTTCAACAAAGCGGCTTCCGATGCCAATAGCGACATCTTAAGTCCGGTTTATTTGAAAAAAGCCGGAGTTGCTTACGAAAGCCTCTCCGATTATGCCAACGCTAAAAAAGCGTATCAAACGATTAAGGATAAATATCCCAATTCGCAGGAAGCAAGTGATATAGACAAATTCATTGAACGCGCAGCTTCGCAGATTAAATAATGTCCACCGAATATCATAAATTATCCGATTATAATCCGGAACAGGTGCCGGACGCAAGCGCCATGCGTTTTGCAATTATAATTTCCGAATGGAATCCGGCTATTACCGAAAAACTGAAAGAAGGCGTTATCAGTACGTTACAGAAATACGGAGCCAAAAGTGATAATATCCTTGAGGTTTATGTTTCAGGAAGTTTTGAGTTGATTTATGCCTCCAAGCGCATCATTGGGAGCGTCAAACCTGACGCGGTCATTGCCTTGGGCTGCATCATTCGCGGCGATACCCCTCATTTTGATTTTGTTTGTTCGGGAGTAACTCAAGGTCTTGCACAATTAAATGCCGAAGGCGATATTCCTTGCATCTTCGGACTTTTAACAACTGAAAATTTGCAGCAAGCCATCGACCGCTCCGGCGGAAGATACGGAAATAAAGGAGACGAATATGCAATAACAGCTATTAAAATGGCGCACTTAACTCATATTTTCAAATAGTAATCATGCTTACGCTAAAAGTTATTACGGAAAATACACAGGAAGTAATTGATAAATTATCTAAGAAACATTATGACGCTCAGGTAATTATCAATGAAGTACTTGCAACCGACCAAAAAAGAAAATCTTCACAGCAGCAATTAGATAAAAATTTAGCCGAAATCAACCAATTATCGAAATCCATCGGACAATGGATAAAGAACGGCGAAAAAGAGACAGCCGAAGCTGCCCGCACCGGCGTATCTGCCTTGAAAGAAAGCGTTAAGCAATTGGAAATTGACATGAAAGAAGCGGAAAAACGTTTGGTCGAGCTTTTGTGTCAAATACCGAATCTTCCCGGCGACAGGGTTCCGGAAGGTAGAAATGCAGAAGACAATGTGATAGAAAAAACAGGCGGCGTGATTCCCACTCTGCCCGAAAACGCTCTTCCACATTGGGAATTAGCTAAAAAATACGATTTAATAGATTTTGAGTTAGGCGTTAAGATTACCGGCGCCGGTTTTCCTGTTTACAAGCAAAAAGGCGCTCAATTGCAACGCGCGCTGATTAATTTCTTTTTAGATAGCGCCCGTCAAGCCGGATATATTGAAATTCAGCCGCCATACATGGTCAATGCCGATTCCGGTTATGGAACAGGACAATTACCTGATAAAGAAGGGCAAATGTATCACGACACAATAGATGACTTATATCTGATTCCAACGGCGGAAGTGCCGGTCACCAACCTTTACCGCGATGTGATTCTTGAAGAAAAAGATTTGCCGATCAGAAATACGGCTTATTCGGCTTGTTTTCGCCGCGAAGCCGGTTCTTACGGGAAAGATGTTCGCGGGTTGAACCGTTTGCACCAGTTCGATAAAGTGGAAATTGTGCGGATCGACAAACCGGAACATTCCTACGAATCGCTGCAAGAGATGGTCGATTACGTGCAATCGTTGGTGGACGCTTTGGAATTGCCCTGGCGTATTCTTCGTCTTTGCGGCGGAGACATGAGTTTTACCTCTGCTTTGACTTTTGATTTTGAAGTTTTTTCGGCAGCACAGAAACGCTGGTTGGAAGTCAGTTCCGTATCCAACTTCGAAAGCTATCAGGCAAACCGCTTGAAATGCCGTTACCGCGATGAGAATAAAAAAATACAACTGTGCCACACTTTGAACGGAAGCGCTCTGGCTTTGCCCCGAATCGTAGCGGCTTTGCTGGAAAACAATCAAACGTCGGAAGGTATCAGGATTCCTCAAGCATTACGACCTTATACCGGGTTTGATTGGATTAGTTGAGTTTGCCTCCTAACTCCTCCGCAAGGTATTTCGCCGTATAACCTTTTTTCGATCGGATTAATTCTTCAGGCGTTCCGGCAAACAAGATTTCGCCGCCGCCTTTGCCTCCTTCGGGACCCATGTCGATAATGTAATCGGCGCATTTGATAATATCCATGTTATGCTCAATGATAATCATCGTATTTCCTTTGTCAACCAAGCGATTGACAACATCGAGCAGGACTTTGATGTCTTCAAAGTGCAAGCCGGTAGTCGGTTCGTCCAAGATATAGAGCGTTTTGCCTGTGTCGCGCTTCGCCAATTCGGCGGCTAATTTCACTCGCTGGCTTTCTCCGCCAGAAAGCGTAGTGGAAGATTGCCCCAGTTTGATATATCCCATTCCAACATCTTGTAGCACCTTTATTTTGTGATAGATACTTGGAATATTTTCAAAAAATTCCACAGCTATATTGATAGTCATATCCAACACATCGGCAATGGATTTTCCTCGGTAACGCACTTCAAGCGTTTCGCGGTTGTAACGTTTTCCATGACAGTCTTCACAGGGTACCATAACGTCGGGCAAGAAGTTCATCTCTATGGATTTATAGCCGTTTCCACCGCAGGTTTCGCAACGTCCGCCCGCCACATTGAACGAAAATCGTCCGGGCTTATATCCGCGAATTTTGGCTTCCGGCATTTCTACAAACAGATTGCGTATATCGGAAAAAATACCGGTATAAGTTGCGGGATTGGAACGTGGCGTGCGTCCTATCGGCGATTGATCGACATTGACTATCTTGTCTATAAATTCCAATCCTTCAATGGATTTGAATGGTAAAGGGTCTTGAATGGAACGATACAGCTTCTGACTAATCAATGGCTGTAACGTATCATTAATCAAAGTTGATTTTCCGCTTCCGGAAACGCCTGTAATACAAATGAATTTACCCAGCGGCAAATGCAGGTTCACATCTTTGAGATTATTTCCCGTAGCGCCTTTCAACACGATTTCCTGCCCATTGCCTTTCCGACGTTTTGAAGGAATGGGAATCGTTTCTTTCCCATTGAGGTAAGAAGATGTTAAAGTGTTGGCTTTGAGTAATTCTTCTGGAGTTCCGGCAAAAACGATTTCTCCTCCTTTCCGTCCGGCACGCGGACCTAAATCCACAACATAATCGGCGTTCAGCATCATTTCTTTGTCGTGTTCTACCACAATTACGGAATTTCCGGTATCGCGCAGTTGCTTCAGGGAATCAATCAGCCGGTTGTTGTCGCGGTGATGCAAGCCGATGCTCGGCTCATCTAAAATGTACAGCACATTAACCAATTGCGAGCCGATTTGCGTTGCCAGCCGAATCCGTTGGCTTTCCCCTCCCGACAGACTGACGGAGGAACGGCTCAAAGAAAGATATTCCAATCCGACGTCTAATAAGAAACGCATTCGCGAACGGATTTCTTTCAGGATTTCAACTGCAATCTGTTTTTGCTTATCCGATAAATGATTATCCAAATCGCACAGCCAGAGATAAAGTTCAGATAAATCCATTTCCGTCAGGTCGGCGATATTTTTCCCATTCAAATAATAATGAAGCGCTTCTTTGTTTAGCCGCTGCCCTTTACATTCGGGACAAGGAATAGTTCTAATGAATTGATCCGCCCATTTTTGCGCTGAAGCGGAAGCCTCCTGTTCCGACTGCATGGTAATGTATTTGCTGACTCCCTCAAAAGAAAGAAAATAATTGGAGTTGCCCAATGATTCGTTTTTAATCTGCAACCGTTCTTCGGTTCCGTTAAGGATTTCGTCTAACGCTTCTTCCGAAACTTCTTTTAAAGGCGTTTTTATATCGAAGTCGTATTTACTAAGAATAGCTTCTATTTGCCAAAATATCAATACATTCCGGTATTTACCCAACGGAACGATTCCTCCCTGATAAACGCTTAATTCCGGATTGGGAATAATTTTTTGCATATCGATCTGATTGATTACGCCCAATCCTTTGCATTTCGGGCAAGCGCCCTGCGGCGAGTTGAACGAGAAATTATGCGGCGCCGGTTCGCTGTATGATAATCCGGTGGAAGGACACATCAACCGCCGGCTGAAATGACGGATCTCCTGCGTTTCCAAATCAAGCGCCATCAACAAGCCGTCGCTTTGGCGCATCGCTGTTCTGACGCTTTCTTTGATTCGTTTTTCATCTTTGGGATTGACCTGCAATTTATCGACTACCACTTCTACCGAGTGATTTTTGTAACGGTCTAATTTCAATCCGGGAGTGATTTCGCGCAATTCACCGTCGATCCTGACAGTGAGAAATCCTTTTTTACGCAGTTGCTCGAACAATTCCTTATAATGCCCTTTCCGATTTCTGACTACCGGCGCCAGTATATAAATTTTCCGTCTTTCATACTGTTTCAGAATTAGTTCAATAATTTGTTCTTCGGTATATTTGACCATTTTTTCTCCACTCAGGTAGGAATAGGCTTCCCCCGCACGGGCGAACAGCAAACGCAGAAAATCGTAAATTTCCGTTGTCGTTCCAACGGTAGAACGCGGACTTCGGTTGGTTGTTTTTTGTTCAATTGCAATCACGGGGCTTAAACCGGTAATCTTGTCCACATCAGGGCGTTCCAAGTTTCCCAAAAAGTTGCGGGCGTAAGCCGAAAAAGTTTCGATATACCTTCGCTGACCTTCTGCAAAAATCGTGTCGAAAGCCAGCGACGATTTCCCGCTGCCGCTCAAACCGGTAATAACGGTTAATTGATTTCGGGGAATCCTGACATCGATATTTTTCAGATTATGCACGCGAGCGCCTTGTACATCAACAACTTCTTCGATTAATTGCTTATTCTGCATTCGGAAAGATTTGCTTGTATTTTTTTTGATTTTTTATATAGTAATTCCACAAAAGACTGTGGAGGAGTATGCCGAAAGGCAATTCGCATACTGTCTTGTCTAAATTTTCTTTTCTGACGACTTGATAATTCTTTTTTTGCCGGTTGAAATCGCGGCGGGCTTTCAGCACCGACCATGCGTTTGCCGGATAGCCTTTCATAAGAAATTGCAAGGCAGCCAAATAGTCGAGAAATAGGCGCAAGCGCATCACTTTCCGGTAATACTTTTCCGGCAGGTTTTTATAAACCATTAATAAATTATTTCTAAAATTCAGAAAAGTTTTTAGCGGGCGCTCCATTTTCAAAGTAGCGCCGCCGATGTGGTAAACGACTGACTGCGGAAGGCATACAATCTTTTTCCCGCTTGCTTTCAATCGCCAGCATAAATCAATCTCTTCCTGATGTGCAAAAAAGTTTTTGTCCAATCCTCCAGCTTCGCGAAAATCTTTCAGGCGGATAAACAGGCAAGCGCCGCTTCCCCAAAAAACCTCCGCCGGATTATCGTATTGCCCCTGATCTTTTTCAACCGTAGTAAAAATTCTCCCCCTGCAAAAAGGATAGCCGTAAATATCCATGAAACCGCCTGAAGCTCCCGCATATTCAAAAGCGGTTTTATCTTTATAATCCAAGAGTTTCGGCTGGAGAGCGGAAACTTCCGGATTGGCGTCGAGATAGTCAATAGCGGTTTCTAACCAGTGAGCGCTTACTTCCACATCGGAATTTAACAGCGCCACATATTCATGATTCAATTGCGACAAAGCGCGATTATAGCCTTCGGCAAAACCATAATTTTTGTCAAAGAGGATACGTCGGATTTGCGGATAGCAGGCAGTCAAAAACGATACGGAATCATCAGTCGAACCGTTGTCGGCAATGATTATTTCAGCCGTTTCCGCCGGAGTGTACAGCAACAGAGCTGGTAAGAACTTTTCCATTAGCTTTTTACCGTTCCAATTGAGAATGACGACCGCTACTTTTTGCATTCAAAGTAAATTAAGGTCACAAAGATAAAAATAATTTTTGGTTTTGGCTGTTTTCAATTTCAGATACAAAATATAGCATATAGAGGGACAAATTTTATACCGGTTTTAAAATCCTTTTTTTATCATTCGTATCTCAACGCATTGATCGGATCTAACGAAGCCGCTTTCTTCGCAGGCAAAAATCCAAAGAGCATACCGGTTGCAGCACATCCGAAAAATGAACCTAAAATGGCAATTATGCTGATAACTACAGGC
>Ga0123357_10013321_pt1 | contig 10664 bp, 7 predicted proteins | sample TergutEmb28metaG_FD_89873 | JGI IMG/M metagenome (GOLD analysis project Ga0123357, IMG submission 89873) | Embiratermes neotenicus P4 segment gut microbial communities from Petit-Saut dam, French Guiana - Emb289 P4 | ecosystem: Host-associated > Arthropoda: Insects > Digestive system > Gut ...
CACATCGAACCAGATACAACCCATGAAGTAACTCAACGAATTAGTCGCAAGCTCCTGAGGATGGATGTATTAACATCCGAAACATGTTGAGCACTGAATAAAGTAATAATAAAACAAGTTGCACCAAGTTGGTCTCTCTTTACTCAACTATCAAGATGATGCACGGTCCAATAAACATAAGATACATTAATCTTTATCGATATTATTTCAATTAATCTATCATTCTATTAATTTACACAGTAAAAGATTTTCATGACCTCCAGAATACTTTATGTCGCGGTGCCACGTTACCTGATGTACAGCCTTTATCAGCAAGAAAGCGCGCTTTTGTTTAACGAAATTCTTGAACTGGACGGAAACACTTGAAAAGGTATGGCTTCATTTTACAACAACTCACGTAGAACTCTAAAGCTAATTAAAGCCATAATGTTGCTATACTGTTCACCACAACAGCAAACACGTAATTTCCTGTTTGCACCGATACGTACAAGACCCATTGAGATTGTCCTGTGTGCTGATAGCGGGCATGAAACATGGGAGGCTTTGGGTTGGTTGGTCCCAGGAGACCGCGGTATTGCAGCCGCATCTTAAGAGAGGGAGAACAAACCAGCAAGGTCACATAATTCGCCCAAAAGTTAAATGTTTAAAGTATCCCAGTAGGGACATAAATTTCGATCCTGCTAGACAGAAATGTATTTGCGGGCTGCTAAATGAAAGCAGGACTGAAGCAGATAGGCAAACGACGAACGAAAGCATTCTAATTAAGCACTTGGACGTAGCGTTACAGTGACGGCTGCGTCTTTGACAAAGACGTAAAGGACACGCCTCCTGGCGGGGATCGAAACTTTAGAGACTAAAATCAGTATTGCATCAGAGATTAGACACATTTGTTAGCTCTGAAACTTACATAATAGTCCATGTTTGTCGGGTATTTAATGAACACCTGCAAATTGTAGATTCCTTTTGTCTGAAAGTCAGGTATTTGTTTGTGTGCAGAATCCCATCTGTTACACAAATCCCAATATCTGTTTCAGTCTGTGAGACATTTGTTTCTGTGTCCGGAATGCATTCTGTTCCGCGAAACGCAATCCAAAAAGACGATGGGCATAGGGGTTTCTGCGCGCGTAAAACCTAATTCATTCCGCACGTCTCACACTTTGTCTGAAAATCGGAGCTTGTTTCTGTGTGTCTGCAATGTGATGAAGTTTACAAATTGCAGAATGTTCGCCAATTTCCAGTCACATGGTTTGCTCTGCTCGTAATGTAGGAAGATAAAGCGTTGCAACGCAAGCCGCAGTACCGAAACAAACGCCTGAAGACATGGGGCCAGCACAAAAGCAAAATTTTAGCGCTACATTAGATAAGAGCGATGTTAGTTTGATGAAGTGATGACACGGGACGAGCGAAGAAGATTGCTCGTAATTGCAGTGCTTGGTTGGAATAACGTGAATCAAAAATGTGATTTGCGTTTGATGAAAATTTCCCTTGTGATATACTCGTTGACTTGTGGATAACGTGTGGTCATCGCAATGCTACGGTCGTCACACCACTGAGACTGATGTAACCATAACGATAAATAATTTGTTTTATAGTCATACACATCGATTCTCAGTCACTTTACTGCCTATCCTGTCTCGTGTCTTCTCGTTCCTCTCAGTAATTTACGAGAATGCCGAGAGGATTCTATGACATTTTCACAATTTGCTCCTTACGAATCCTTAAGCCCTTGCTATCCAAATTATTCTTACGAAACCCAGCAGTCTGGTCAAAATTAACTTTTCAGGAATTCTCTAATCTTCAAAGTTCAAACACTGCCACTAGATAACAGCAGCGCGCGTGAAACCAACATAAAGCATTGTAAAGTGACGTGTCGATTTGAGCTCAACATTGGACCTGATACAGCAGAAAGCGCTGTCGAATTTAATTCGACACTAGGCCGTTAACGGGTAACATTTTCAGAATTTGTGATCATATATATCATCTCATGCAATGTATATAAATTATGCATTGAAACAGTGTAATTAAATAATTCAAGAAGAATCATCCATAAATTTTAAGAAGGTAGATAATTTGAAAAGAAAGGTGTCAAGGTCTCTCCTTTGGTGCTTTTTTCCTGCAAATTAACTGGTCAAGATTTGTTATATTGGGCTCATATATGCGTTACTTGGTTCCCTTTAGTGTGTTAGCCGGTATTTAACGTAGTGTTATATAAACAAAAATTTGTGTAGCGTTAACAGAGGCTAATATGAATGTGTAATTTATAGACAAAAACTACTATATTACCTAAAGATAAACATAAAGTAGCCCCTGTGCCTAATCAAACACTACTCCATTGAAAGCATAATGGGAAGTACAGGTATAACCACCGCATCCTTAACCACGGAACTAGGCACTGATGAATTTTCAGCTTCAAGCATCTGCCTCTATACTATAGCAGATGACCACTGTGTAGGAGAGATGCTGGGCACTAGGGACGACCTTGACGCTCTGAAGAAGACAAAAATCTCTGTTACAGCCGAAATAAGAAACAATTTCCCAGTAGCCCAGTCAGTGGCTATGCCGGCAGATCTGTCATTGAATGTGTCAAGGTTATAATTCCGTAATTATCCACCGTTCATATTTATGAGTTCCGAAATATTTGTAGACGAAACAATTATTTCCCTACATCGTAAGCTACCTTGGGTCTCTAACAAAAATACAAACTTCATACCAGTTTTTAAATAATTTGTACCAGTATGAGCCTTCAAAGGGCTCGATGTATGTAGGTAATTGAATAAAGATGCAGAAATGAGAAGGAACGTAAGAAAACGAAAGCAGTTGAAGAGGTATCGATTTGGTGTAGAAGAGTATGGAAGACCGTGCAGAAAGAATTGATGATTACAGGTGAATTTACTTATAGTAGGATTCCTTTCATAAAGTCCCTGTAATTTTGCATCACGATCTTCAGCATGAGTCTAACAACTGCTCAGACAAGTACATGTTAACTGTGATAAAATAAGGAATAATTGTACCTGCTGTAGCGATGACAGCACTTAGCTTAAAGTCGCATAACTTGAACGGACTCTCCTCCCGCAGATGTGACGTGATTATAGCTGATATGTTAGCTGAAACAGAGATGCACGACTTCCCCTCTACATTTTCGCGACATCACCCAATGCAGACCTGCCGTCAGAGACTTAATAGAAGTAATCCTAGTATTTATAGAATAGCAGGACGAGGAATAAGAGGCGGTCCTGGATAAGAATCTGAGGTGGACAGAGAGACATTGTTTGCTGGTCCGTAAAGACATGAAGAATAATTGTAATGCACTCATTATAATGTGGAATTTACCGTTAGGACCAGACATTTTGGAGCCCATGTTTGTCGGATCGCATCAGTCCAAAATAAACACCGGTTGACATGACGCTAAAATTTTATAATTCCTAAAAATCGTTCTGTGGTTGATTTAGCGTGTCACGACGTACAATATTCTTAGTATGAAGATATGTAACTTCGCATGTTCCGGTGTATCTTTGCCTAGTATAGTATACAAGTAATATGGCAAATTTAGGAGGTATGGTTTAAAATTCTGCGTAAGGTGCGAATTATATTTCACAGGTACCTACAGTGAAAAAAAAATCACCGGCAGATTTTAGTGCACAACCATTACTAAATTTCATCGACATCTGTTTATTGGGTTCGGGGATTGAGAATCGTGACGGTCGAGAAAATTGTCTTCTGCAAATTAAAAAAAGGAAGTCTCTTCATTAGACATTTACTTAGTTGTATGCGTTTGGCGAGGTTTTGAATTAGTAATTAGTCGAAACTGAAGCTCTTGCTCTTGGCTTTGTGTGGTAATTTACTGTGATAGAATACAGTTAGAACTGGATGCGATTTTTTTAATGTCCACACAATAGGTTACGAGATAATGTGAAAATAAGTACACCATTAAAGCAGTTTAAATCCTCACCCTCTTCCCCCTTCTCTAGCCCAAACATTCTGTTAATTTAATTATTCCGTGTTAATCGTGTTTGACAACTAACGAAGTCTGTTGAACAAAAACTGCCATTTTCATTTACGCAAATTACTGTCTCATTCCCACAGTTTAATATTCCGCTTAAAGGGTACGGAATAATGGAATTATTATTTTATTTAAGGAGAAAAACGGATTTGGTTTGTTAAGTTCTGTCTTTATGTTCGGTGGTTTGTATACTTTGGTGGCAAAGGTGACAATTATTTGTTAAAGGACGTAATAAGTACGCGCTATAATAATATATATATTTTTTTTTAATTTAACGACGCGGTTTCGATACCGATCATGTAGCGTCAATGATTGATTATTCGCGAACGTTGCCTAAGACATGTTCTGAAATTATGCTTTTGTGTCCGTGTCGAAGTGTTTACCCCAGTATATTCATCGAAGGTGAGGGAATTCACAAAATCCTGTTGGGATAGCAGAGGTTCGTATCCGGGTGTGTATATGAATATTGTCATTATCCATTTGAAGATTATGTATCCCTATAAATTATATAACAATTTAGTTCCTACCTTACAAAGAACACATTTCCTGTTAATTACAAGGTGATTCAAATATGACCGGGACTGAGTAATTAGTTACCTTCTGTTCGGTCATCACTCTAGCAACTCCCAGACAGGACTGAACGGGTTCTAACCTGAGCAGAAGGGAGGGTGGAGGTTGTGGGTTCACTCTCTCAAGGTCGCACAGCTGCTGCGCAATGCGGCTTGTTTACACACAAATCAGTCCCGGTCATATTTGAACCACCTTGTATATAGACCAATCGGTTAAAGTTGATTTGCGAAATAATCGGTATTTAGTTTGTGAATTATACGAAACACATAAATAAAGTATGTCGAAATGATTGAGTTTCTTACTGCCACAGCAGTACCAGTATTTGCCATGCGGGTTAGGCAAATTACAGCATTATAAGCTTCAGTCACGTAAGCTTTGAAATGGGTTCAACGTCGATGTGAAAGCGACGTTGGTATAATAAAATAACGCAAAATGGCTGGCCCCAGTGGCCACGCGATCTAAGGCGTAGGTCTGCAGTCGCTCGCCTACTGAGGTTGCGGGTTCGGATCCCGCCGTGTGCTTGGGTATTTGTTGTGAATATTGTTGTGTTGTCATGTAGAGGTCTCTGCGACGATCTGATCACTCGCCTAGACGAGTCGTACCGAATGTAGTGTGTCATTGTCTGTGATATAGAAACCTCTAGAATAAGGATGCCATGGTCCACGTTGGGTGGCAGCAACATAGAAAAAAAGAGGGTAATTAGATTTAGACAATTACAAGAGGCTGGACTTAGAAACAAATATATGTAGAATCTACATGCAGTATCTTTGGAAAAGTAGACATAATTCCCACTAGTCTACAAAGGTAGGGGTTATATATATATATATACAAGGTGATTCAAATGTGACCGTGACTGGTTTGTGTGTAAACAAGCCGCACTGCGCAGCAGCTGTGCGACCTTGAGAGAGTGAAGCCACAACCTCCACCCTCCCTCCTGCTCGGGTTTGGGGAGTACGTTGAAGACTGACATGTGCAAGTACGTGTTTGTCAATTATGGTTACAAAAAAAATCAGTCCCGCTCATATTTGAACCACCTTGTGTATATATATATATATTTATATTTATATATAGAGAGAGAGAGAGAGCACTTCCATAAAGTTAGGTGATCCGTGTGTGTATAGTCATCACTGCACTATAACGTTACCTTTTGTGCACATATATTTACCATCAACCTAAAAAGATAGTTAATACGTATATACACATAATTAGCACTGCCATATGTAGTAAGTGATAAGTAAATATAGGTTACTGCTGCCGTATAAAATTAAATGTTACTTATACACAAGTAGCTGTCAATGTTATATAAAACTGGGTGTTTCCTACGTATATTCACCAGTGTCGTGTAACGGTTGGCCGCACTGAGACCAGTTGAGTGACATATTTTTCACTGTGGTGTGTTACCTGTTGACCGCTGCTGCCTGCCGGACATTGCAACAGTAAACAACAAATGGCAACGGACCTTCACTTACCTGCCGTCGTTAAGGTTTCGCCATGCCACGACATTTTATTTCTCGCTGAATATTCTATCTGAATTAGTTTCAACAGTAAAACGTGGCGGTGTTTCAAAAATGGAATCCCAAGCATGCTGAACGTCGACTGATCAGTTTACGTGTTACTGGCAGTATGGAGGGATGGGCTGAGTAATTCGATTAGTGACATCAGCACGCCATCGACCTGGCTTCCTGGCATTTTCTGTTTACACGGGCCACCAAAAGAAGTGCCCGGGAATCCTGAAACACTAAAACATTGGCTACCTTCCTTTACGGGAAAGGAAAGTATTGCTGTTGGTTTGTTTGCACTGCGGGAGTCTCGAAGGGAAGGAATACTGAACCTAGAGGAAAAGAAAGAGAGATGTTGAGAAATATAGGACGAAGGTATAAATAAAGAAGCTATAAAGAAGACTGGGGAAGGAAAGAAATAAGAACAGAAGGACACGGACAGGAAAGGAAGAAACAGAACTACCGGGAGGAAAAAACCGAAATATGTGCAGCGGAAATAAAGATAAACATAAATAAGTGCATCAAAATAACTTCGAAAGGAACGAAACAAGAATCTTGGTGGGCCTAGTTACGTATGCGTGTTGAGCTGACTGTGCTGGATGTGTGTAATGGATAGACTGACATATTCAGAAATTGAATGGACATATTGAAGGACTGGATGGATGGCTGGAATGGTGGACTGGATGAATAAATGCAATGGATGCATCACTCGAATACATAGTTAAATGGATTTCATGAATAGGTGGATGTGATGAAGATAAACGAATTAGACAAGTTACTTGTTGTCGATAAAACCAAAAATCTGCGCACGCACAGTATGTGTAAGAAATATGTAGTCTTCGCTGCTACATGTTTCGGCGGTTGGCCGCTGTCTTCAGCGAGCAGCGCATACAGCGTGTGTGGTATAAAGCGTAATAAAGACATTATAAAGTCTTCATGTATGTGAGACAAGATGTCAGATCAATATCACTGTTTATTATAATGTTGAACACATCAGCACATTGCATGTGTAACTAAAATTCCCACTGTAGTTGCTGTGTACACAGCAGACGCCGCAAATATTCAGTGCTTAATTTTTTTCTTCCTTTGTGATATTTTTGTAATAATAGGCCCGCCTTTTCCTTCCTGTTATTTAAACCCTGTTGATATTGCAGACATTGGCACTGGCGTGTGGCCTATACGTGTTTGTAATTCCACTTGATAGATAGATTGCCAGCCCATGGATGACGTACGAACTTCTATGATCATTTCAGTCCATAATGGATATTGTCCCTGTGTGGGTGGGCTTTCGTGTACGAGATGGGGGCTGTCTTGTTACATTTGTTGTGACATCTTGTCCTACTTACATAAATGTATGCTGACTTCATTGTGTTGTCATACATGTTTCAGATGTTGCTCCCTGATGACGGCGTTCGATCGCCGAAGTATGTACGAGGAAAGGCTGTATATTTCTTACATATACTTTGTATTGCAAACTGCTGGTTTTAATAATAAATATTTCATATTCAAGGAAGTGAACTATATAAAAATAGATAATTTAAATTCTATGTACATCGGTACAAAAGGTACAACCCAGAGTTTAAATGGGAAGAAAATGAGAGATAAGAAATGAGGACGATAAAGTATTTAGGGAAGCAAGATGGAAGGAAGGAAGAAATAAGAACGGAAAGGGAAAAACAAGGTTACGGGTGGAGAAGGAACGAAGTGGAGACAAAGAAAGAGTGGTAAAAACTTGCTCGTGTCCCAGAAATATACCCCTCTCACGTAAATCACAATTTATTTCCATGTTATATCGATATCGGTAGGAGAAACCTTACCTTGAAGTTATTCCACATCGATATGCGTGTAAAGAAGCAAGCATCACGTACCTGGTGTATTTATAGTACACGAAGTGGTTTTATCTTCACCTATACAGACCTCACAAATCAAGTATAATATTCGTGTTATTCGTGAGTATGAGAGAAACTGCGAATTTAACACAAATCATTACACAGCCTTTATGAATTGAAATTATTGTCCCCAATTTCCAACGTACTTTTTAGCTTGCCACGTACTAAAGTCTGTGATGTTTTCCGTGAGATCCGTTTAAATGAATTTTATCTGGAAAGCGATAAGTAAAAGAGTTCTTGCTGCCACCGCTGCGTGCCCACGATGATTGCTGGTTTGATTCACGGCGTCTTGCAAGTGGCAATTTTGTTATTATGGGAATCACATGTACACCATCTCTTTCTATAATGCCTGTGCTGCTTTATAATATATGGTTTTCTGTTTCTTGCTCAGCGACGTGAGCTAAGAACATTAAATATAATTGATTCAATTACCATGTTCTAGAAAAAAAAGGATGGCTTTACCACGTGAAGGGATACACGATACCATATCAAATAGCTGTAATCTTAAATTACTGAACGGCCGTCAGTAATCCTGCAAATCCTCACGCAGTGTAAATGTAAAGGTAAAATAATCCCATTACAGGCCCGGAGAGACCCAGAGGGTTCGAGAAATTTAAAGTTCCCAGATTTCGTGACAAAGGCACAGGATGGTGGTAGGTTGTCAGCCTTACGCACCTGCCGCCTTTATCCCCAGGAAATACTGCTGGTACTCATTTCTGTTAGAGGCTGAATCGACCCCAGGGCCAAAGTGCGAACGGTAGGATTTTATATCAATGGAAAACCCCAATGACACCAGCTGAGATCGAACCAGCGACTTTCCGATTTGTAGCACAGCACCTTAACCACTGTGCTACCGCGGTCCCCTCATCACGCACTGTACCGTTCTGAAAGTCGTGATCAAGATGTAACTATTCCCGATTTGTGGAGGTTACGGCATTGGACGTAGGCCCGGATACCAGCTAGCCAATATGTTTGACCATTTTGCACTACGTTGACGAAAATGCTCCAATAGTACCTTGAAATAGGCTAAGAATAATGTACTTCAGATGCGATTATTTTTAATTTTCTTCTTAAAAGATTGGCGCTATGAAATGTTTGCAGCTGGGAAAGCGTGGTTATATAAATTACGAGAATTGCGCTGCATTACTGGAAAGCATGGTTTCACCGTGACTCTTACGCATTAAACTTTTTTTTGGGGCGTTTTGGCAAAATTCCGATAGGAGACTGTTAGCTTCGTCATGTCTGTCTCTTAGTTCGTCCGTCTGTATGGAACAACTCGACTCCCACTTGACGGACTGTAAAGTATTTGTCGAAATCTGTCGAGAAATTTCAAGTTTTATTAAAATCTTCAATAACTGGTTCTTTGCACAAAGACCTGTGTAAGTTTATAATAATGTCTCGCTTAAACCTTTTAAAGCCCACTGGTTACGTGAAGCACCAAAAAGTTTAACATTCAACAACTGTACGTTCTGCCCACACCGTATTAATTTGCTTTATTTTTATCTGAGAACAAAAAGCGACTTGTGCCACTTACAGCATAAACTGATTGGTTTTTATAACCGTGATGAAAAGTGTTTACAGCGCGGTACGGACTGGGTCTTTAAATAAAACAGTCTGCGCTTCGTCTTTAAATGTTTAAATCTTCTGGGAATGACAAATGATGCACACGAAAGTTGTAGAGAAAATCAAAACACGCATTTTGTGTTCAATAACTCCTTTCTTCCATAAAGTGTGCCTTTTTTTTTAGATAATGTGGGAAAATATGTTAGATCCAGACTGGCCACAGTTGACAATATACTACGGCGCATGCGCACTGCGTGATGGATTACTAAGGCTACATAGGCCTACACACTAATAATATGTAATAGTTATTGGTTTTCCACCGCAACAATAGTTACGCGAACGCGCTTCAATATTACGTTGTACGCAAATATCCTGTCTTCTATGATCTGATTTCTAACATTCCTTTCTGTGGTCTCTTTCAAACTGTATTTTCTTCCCTTTTCCCGTTTTCTGTACCTGTAGCTATTAATTTCCTTATGCTCCCCAAAGCAAAAACAGTTACGTTGCCATAGCCGGCAAGTCGTTCTTGTTGCCTGCATTACAAATCTTCCTTCAACTGATCATTTCCATTTTTATTCTCCTTGTACTATGTTACAACCAAAGAGAACGGCTGTATTTCGACTGGCGAAAATATTCATTCAGGGCAACGTGTTGCTCTGCTACACGTACCTCACTAATCTGTTCGTCATGCACAGATTACAGCACCCTCGAATCCTAGGTAACCACTGTCCTTGGGCGGTATATTCCCGCTCCTGTTCAATATCATTTTCTGAGATAAGTCTTACTTGGCATGGTACTTGTCTACTCCTATACGATAATTTGTGTCTGGAATACAGTATCATTCTTTGTTTTCCAATTTCTCCCTTGTTATTTTCCCTCTCTTCTTTTTCTCTCTCTCTCTCTCTCCCTCTCTCTCTCTCACAGAGATTATTATTGCTGGTTTCGTTTTCTTATTCTTATTCTTTGGTCGCAGTGGCGCGTATGGGTGAGGAGAGGGGGTGTATAGGGTCTTGGTGGGGAAACCGGAGGGAAAGAGACCACTGGGGAGACCTAGGCGTAGATGGGTGGATAGTATTAGGATGGATCTCCAGGAGGTGGGATGTGGGTATATGGACTGGATTGGGCTGGCCCAGGATAGAGACA
>Ga0123357_10013322_pt1 | contig 10664 bp, 7 predicted proteins | sample TergutEmb28metaG_FD_89873 | JGI IMG/M metagenome (GOLD analysis project Ga0123357, IMG submission 89873) | Embiratermes neotenicus P4 segment gut microbial communities from Petit-Saut dam, French Guiana - Emb289 P4 | ecosystem: Host-associated > Arthropoda: Insects > Digestive system > Gut ...
ATTGTTAACACCCTGGGTAAAGGTCCTGGTTTTCAGCTACAGGATGATTGTTAACACCCTGGGTAAAGGTCCTGGTTTTCAGCTACAGGATGATTGTTAACACCCTGGGTAAAGGTCCTGGTTTTCAGCTACAGGATGATTGTTAACACCCTGGGTAAATGTCCTGGTTTTCAGTTACAGGATGATTGCTAACACCCTGGGTAAAAGTCCTGGATTTCAGCTACAGGATGATTGTTAACACCTGGGTAAAGGTCCTGGATTTCAGCTAAAGTATGATTGCCAACACTCTGAGCAAAGGTCCTGGATTTTAGCTACAGGATGATTGCTAACACCCTGGGTAAAGGTCCTGGATTTCAGATACAGGATGATTGCTAACACCCTGGGTAAAGGTCCTGGATTTCAGCTACAGGATGATTGCTAACATCCTGGATAACGATGCTGGATTTCAGCTGCAGGATTATATCTAACAGCCTGGGTAACGGTGCTAGATTTCAGTCACAGGATGATTGCTATAACACCCACTCCCGAAAACAACAACCAACACTGTAAACGTCAAGGCACCAGCCAGCTTATCGCGTGTTCATACAAATATTGTAACGTATTCTGCGTACCATTCGAATTCCAAATCCGAATGCCGTGCTCCTGCGGCAGCTCAAAGTCGCGTGACCCCCGCAAGAACTGCAATACACGGCGTAAGCCAGAACACGTTATGCCTTAGCTGATGAGGAAGGGTAACAAGCTGAGTAACAAACCGAACACGACAAACCGGCGCTTGCGATGCATCCCTCCCTGCCTGCCTTTCTGCGCGAACGTTATTGCTTCACAAGCAAGCCAGCGCATTTCTACGAGACTACACGGCGTCATACACTACAACACAGCATTCGTACAGCTAATTTCAGACCAGTGTGTTTCTGATTGGGTACGGGCAAAGTGGCAAGGGGACAGGGAGTCCTGTGATTGCTTCAGCCGTCTCTTGTCAGCATCACGCTACCAATCTTTCACATTCATTCCTCTATCGCCGACCCTGTGTGATATTAGCAACTGGCACTGCAGTTAAGTAACAAAACTTAAGAGCAGTAGCCAGTTCAGTCCAATCGTTGTAACTGTCACTTCCTCCTCATAAGGTATAGACAATCCAGAATTAGTCATCTAGCTAGATGGCGCGCGTGTAATTGATGTTAGTATCAGCGTGAATATTGAAACGTTTAAAGACGCAGATTAACCTGAATTATATCTAAATAACCAAGTCCGTACCGCGCAGTAAACACACTCCGTCTCGGTTATACAAACCAGTCAGTTAACGCTGTATAGGGAAATAATCGTTGTTTGTTCTGAGTTCCATACAAAGCCCAAAAAACGCACTCTACATTCGACAATTGTCAAGAAACACTTTAATTATCACCAACAAATGAACTCACTACGTAACACACGACGCACACCATAGCCAAGCGCATTCTCAACAGCGTACTCTTACACAACACGACATGCTGCCACAACACTCTGTTAATATAAAGGAATTATTTTGCGAATGTTTTTAAAATGACTTTAGCAAGGAACAACGTAGCTCCCTGAGGATGATCTTAGGATCGAAACATTTCGGAGCGATTTTAAGTGTTTTAATGTGAAATTTTATGTAAGTGCAATTGTTGGTGATAATTAAAGTGATTCTACGAAATGCACGGAGCAACAATGTTGGATGATAATTGTGAAGAAAATTCAAGTTTCATTACAGTCTGACAGCAGTAACGTGTACTCTACATGAACAGCAATGTACATTTTTTATCATATCTCGATCAATTCTTCCTAGAATTAGAAATGTGTTAGATAAAATTTTAAGGGAAACTTAAAACACACTTAGTGTTCAATAACTTTTTTTTAAAAAAATCCTCTTGTTTGTAAAATAACGTGTACAAATATTGTACACCCGGGCAGAGCACAGAAAGGACCGATTCCTTCGCCGTTCGTTGCAACACGACAGTGTCAAGTGTTAATTAGTCCAAACTCGACAGTCTCTGGAAATATCCTCTTTATTCTACTTAGGAAATTGCAGACGAGAGCTTAATTATGAGCTGCGAGGTAGTTCTAAGAATTCACGAGACTTGGAAACTTGGCACGGAACTCGGACAGATTTATTAGACCGGAAGTGCCCTCTCGCAAACAAAAACGCCGTGATTCAACACCAGAAAGCGCTGCTTGCTGCCAACATCTCGACTCCTTAATGACATATTTTGACCCCGGCTTTGTCTTAAAAACTGCCACTTTGCCAGAGCCGTTTAGAACGCAGCTGTTCACATCGGGTACGATACGGGGCAGAAAACGGATCGGCAGCAGCTCAGTGCTGAGGTTCCACACCTGGCAGGTGCAAGAGATATTTTCCTCCTCACAGCCCCCAGAGAAGGTCTGGGGCCAACTCAGCCTCATATACAACGGACACAAGGAAGATTTAAACAAAGCGGGGCATAAATCTGGCTGGCTCACTAACTAACTAACTAACTTTCACGAAACACAGTCCTTCCTCGGCTATTGAAGCAAATTCTCCGCATTTTTATGGAAACTGAATGTAAATTACCGTGTTCACACCAGCCCCTCCCCTCCCCCTCAAAAAAAACCTTTCCAAACACTCAGCCAGATGGCTCCGGTCCCTGTACTCTCGCAGTACTTGTCTCAGATCAATTTTAATATTACTCTCCCATCTACTCCTAGGACTTCCAAGTGGCCTCCTTCCTTTTTGTTCCTACCAAAATAGAGTATGCAGTTCCAAACTCGTCATACGTGCTACGTGCCCCGCCCATCTCGTCCTTAATGACTTCATGCCTTATCTAGCAAAAGTTAACTAAACTTGTTTAAGTACACGCCATAAAGAACAACTATATGTCCACACATTCTTGTATTCAACGCCAGATGTAAATGCTGAGCTTCAGCCCCAGGCCGCCTTAACCCACAGGAAACCGCCACCAGTACTCATTAAGTGCGAGGATGGATACGCCCCACAGCCGGTGTGGTCCCTTTGAAGAACAGCCTTGCCGGGAATCGAATCGTTATTCCTCAGTTATTCAGCTCGAAACATAGTCAATACACCGACCAGCTGTCACAGCGCCCTCCTACACTAGCACCGACGTTAAGAATGCACGGAGCTACACCTGTTCTCCCCCCGACACCTCGTCATGCATGACACTTAATTAAGCCTAAGCCATACGGTAATCCCGGGAACACGCTGAAGTGCAGGAAAAGGCTGTTCAGTATCAGCAGGCGCTGTGCAGTGTAACTGGCGTCAAGTGTACAGAAACGCAACACAAATGGCCGTAGGCATACACACAAATCAAACCTGTCTCCTTTATTTGACGTCAATGGCGAGGCCCCTCTCAATTAAAACATTACTCTTGTTTTGACCCTTCCAGTTAAGCAGAGTGACACTGGTTAAGATGGCCGCTCCGCGCGCATCTTTTTTTCTTTCTTAACAATAACGTCCTACACAAGTGCGGCCCAGGACTTGGTCCCTCCCCTCCTACCTCCAACACTGTCAACTCACAAGTCCTCACGTTCGCCTTCCATGTCGTTTTCAGCTCCCTATTGGTAGCACCGGGGCAGAAGACCCGGAGGGGGTAGACTCAACTCCAACAATATTAATTCACATCTTCAGCCACTTCCAACCATTTTCGAATCTCGCACGTCAAGCCTCTCGCCCTTTATGTACAAATTTATTAGCAGAATTGAGTGGCGCACACACCTGCACAGCCAACTGTCCACTCGTTGCATTACACTCCATTACAACCACTACAGCAGCTGACAAAAACAGCATTTCTGGTTGCGCAGTTTTCACAGTTCCTCAACTATTTCAGGCTTTCAATGCCTACCAATACTTACGCACTTCGTTTTCAGATTATGTGTTTCCTACAAAGCAAGACTCTACATTGCACATCGATAAAAAGGAAAAGTATTCAAGTTTTTATCGCTTATTATCCGCAAAATGAGGAATCAGAGCTTCTACACACATTCAGCTCTTAACTGTACACAAAAGGAATCCATTTTGGTTCCGCAAACTAATGAGGACGGTACCTCAGTTCTCAGAACTTGGTTCGAAGGCCACATTCTTTTAATTGCATATTATTCACTTCGTTCCAGCGCGAAAGAAGTTCTCTGAACATAAACAAAGTGACAACTAAAAATAGGTCAGCATTTTAAGGCTTTCACTTGGCTGTGACAGGAAACACATTTTTTTCAGCTTGAGGAAAATTTTATTGCTAAAAACTTTACCTTTGATTTGAATCGAGTGGAAACTCACAGACAGGGCAGTAGTGTCAATATTTATCGTATGCGGCGCTGCTGTCCCCCCACTCACACTTGTGCTGTTTACCGACAGACCAGAACAAACGAGTGACTCCATTCAGTTTATAGCTTTATGTTTGTGACTCGGACACAGGGTGCTTGAAGCCGTCCTGCTAATGGTCACAGTCACGGTGTTACCGGGTTTTGTATACTTAGCGACAGAAGAAGAATAATTGTGCCGACTTTATGGAAATAACGGTTTTTGTAATTCGTCATCACAAACACACTGAACCGCGCCTCATACGTAATGTTCGTGCCGTGTAAATATCTGAATTTTAGAGGGAGAGTTATGCTATAAGGTCCCGTTCCAGTATAGGAAATACGTGTAAGATATCCACATTTACTACAAAAGCATTATTTGTGGAAATAGAACAATGATAGTATCTAGGTAGCAACTCAATTTTAAAACATAATACTGGAGGAAGGAACTTTCTTGGAAGCCTCAGGCATAACTTGTGCGATAATATTAAAATGTACGTTAAAATGCATAGTTGGTGTGGATTTGTATGAGTCAGGATATGGGCCACAAAGGGCTCTTGAGAACGCGGTAATGAACCTTTATTTTACGCACAAAAAAGCAGGAAAGTTTCTCACTAGTTCAGCGAATATCAACTTACCACGAACCACCGTGCTGCATGCAATTACAGATGTGGGTTCCTGACAATCAAATGTCACCATATAAAAACTTGTAAATTTTGTAATAATGGATGCCCTTATTTATACGTGACATCACATCAGACATCACACTTCTCTGACACACTGTACAATCAGTCTTTCAGCCGTCTCTATCCCTCGCCTATTATTTCTATCCTCCAACCACAAATTTTCGGCAGTTTTCATTATCTTTTATCTCCTGTAATCTTTCTTACAAGCAAAATATCTACAGCTCCCTCTGTATCGGCGTCCCGTCGCGTTCCGACGCCTCCACACAGCATCACGTGCTGCCTACGTCACAAGAATTTCCAATTCCTCTACGCCTTCCCACGAGCATTCTCTGTCACATCACCTCTCGTCTTCAATATCAATTTTATTCCCCTGTCTTCTTTTCGCTCATACACAAATATCAGCAACACGCTCTTTTCGCCATGTTAGCCCCGCGTTCACCTCATCTTCTCTCTGCCTACACGTATAGTGGTCGACCACAAAATTAGTATTTTTTCCCCCGTGCCATAATATAACTGAGAACCGTGCTCTTCTGGGATATCACGCAGCGAGCAGTGGTAATTCCAGGGAATATTACTCAGTTCTCGTCTGCTTTACGGCGGAAGCCTCAAATCTCGCACGTAATGTAGTCTGAAAAGTTATGCAGCTCATTATAAAAGATATGAATGTCAAGAGTACGTTTTTACATTACATACATCCGCTAGCAGGGGCTGAATTTTTCCATTTCTGGTTTATGGGTTGTCCCACTACTCCTCGTCTGACCCATAAGAATGTGGATGCCTCGTCGCAGAGATTCTGTTTCCTTCTGAGGCATATGGACGAGTCTTTGATCATGAAATCAGCCTCTCAGTGGTGTGCTCAGCGGTACAGAAAGTTTATTCAACACCCTCCCTCGTACTGTCTCACTTGCCCTGAAATATATTCGTATCTCGGCTGTACATTGGCTATTTATCTACAATTTCGTTCTCATGTAAGCCCCTTTCATGCATTCTTAATAGTAATAGTTTCCTTAATTTCTGGATGACATACCGATGCTAACAAAACAGTCTTTCGAAGCAAATTCTGAATTCATAGCCCGCAATCTCGGTGGTGAACTTGCAGTCAGGAGATAGGCACAATGCAGAAAGAGTAGCCATTTTTTGTTGTCGGTTATTTCACGACGCTGTCACTGTCTAAGAACATAATGCGATGAATCAAATGGTGACGAGCGACTGAGTGGGAACGATCGGAAAGACGACATTCATGGTCCACTCCTGGCACTATTCCGCAATTTGTCTTGAAGGGCTTACGAAAACCACGAAGCATCTCGACCAGGACAGCAGGTGTTCGCTGCAAGACTCGAACAGCTACCTCTACGATGTAAGTCTAGAAGTTACAACTACGTTAGCCTGCTCTATTTGCAGCGTGTGGGTGAATAAGTCTGTGAACGGGAAACTCCGTTCGAGCATGCGCAAAGAACATGTATCGGGTACTGCTGTAAAAGCGAAAGCATGGGAAAGTGCATCGAGATGGCAGACCAATATTCCAACTTCTGAGCCCTATATGAGCCTTGGACCCAACTGTTTGGTGACCGATTCACATGTGGTTATGACGACAGATCACAAGGAAGTGACGTACAGGACGTTTTGTCAAGGGTAAGCTCACAAGAAGGGTCAGATATTAATAAACGAGTAAAATCTGGCGTTCCGTGTTGTGTGGAGGCAGTGTGGGCAATAAAACTGGTTCCAGAGTATCAGCACGTTGAGACCATCTAACATCAATCGCGATAGGAACAGGGCCGTGTGACGTCAGACGTGTGACGTTCGAGCAGCTTGCATGATGAGCACAGGCACCCACCGTCCGTCCGTCCGTCCGTCTGTCCGTGAAAATACTGAAATTTGCTGCACGACAGGCATCACGAGGCGCGTTATAACGAAGGCAGCATGAGTTCAAGAAAGGAACATCTGCACCAAAACCCAATCCTTAGGATTAAACAATCAGGAGGACGTTGGTTTGCGTATGTGTAAGGGAAAATACCATGCGGCCCAAAATGTTCGGTCGCTCCGTACATGGTACACAAAGGTTACGTACAGTTAAAATACAAGATCGCCGCTGGTAAACGGTAACATATGGAATGTAAAACGTATCCATAAACGAGGACAGTGGCACGTATTCCCTGAAGATGGCCTGATGTTATGGCCGAAACATTTAGGAGTAAACTTTACATATGAAGTGGTGCAAATTCACCCGAACACATTTACTGCGCGGAAGAAGTATAATATTAAAAACAGAACCATAATTTTGTCTGTTATTTTATATGGGTGTGAAACTTGGTCTGTCGCACTGACGGAGAAACACAGCACAAGGGTGTTTCAGAAAATGTGCTGACCAAATTGCGTAATTCAGACTACTATGATCTATACGCGTAACAGAATATTATTCGGACGGTCAAATCAAGTAGAATGGGGTGGGCGGCGCATGTGGCATGCATGGTTAGGAAAGAGGTACACGGTTCTGGTACGGAACTAGAGGGTACGAGACCACTTGAAAGACCTAGGTGTAGATCGTAGAATAACATTAGAATGCCTTGTAAAAATCGGTTGGGAAGAAACAAAAGGGACTGATCTGGCTCATTACAGGGACAAGTGGCGGTCTGCTGTGAACACGGTAATGAACCTCGGGGTTTCGCAAAATGCGGAGAATTTCCTGAATCTGGGCTATGGAGTTAGTGAGTTCGTTGGCTAGTCAGTCAGTCAGTTCGTTACGAGATGATCATATCTCACACACGAATGTAACAAAAGTAACAAAACATAATGCACAACTATTCAGCACTGCAAGACAGAAGACAGACGACGCCAGCGGTGCGATGGCTTATTTTGTAGCGTCTTCATTACAGCGAAAATTCATGAGCAACTCTCGACAAGTTAGTTCTATATTAATTTTTCCAACTAATTAAAGCGAAAATTTATCAACTCAAAACGAGACATGCGCTGTATTTACGAGTTCACTGTTGTAGGGGGTGGGGGGTGGGGGGGTTCTTTTGAAAACAATTATGAAACTTCGAGTTCTGACCGTTCGTGTAACTGCGGATGCGCTGTAGGCTGCCGGCAAGTTAGGAATCTGTAAAACGAGAAGACAGAATACCACATGAAGATTTCAGGTACTCGCACTTCACAGTCCGTGAAGTAGAAACTGTCCTCATAAGCGACCAGTTCCGCAATAATTAAAAAAATTCCGTTCTTGTTACGGAACCCGACAGTTCGTCACCGTTTTCACAAAAGCCCATCATTTCTCACTATTCTCAGCCACATTAATTCAGTCCATAACCTCCCAGCCTACAAATTTAAGATCCACTTGAATATTATCCTCCCTTCCAGGGTGAGGTGTTGCAAGTGGTCTCTTTCTCTTTTCAGGTTTCCGTACCAACGTTCTGTATGCGTATTTCCTCTGCTTCGTACGTTCTACCTATCCCCGCCAATCTCATAATTCTTCATTCGATTGCTAGAATATTATTCACTGACGAGTACACACCATGCAGCTCCTCACCATACAGCATGCTAAAGCCTCTTTTTGGTACAGTTTATATTACAACCAAGAAAGTTTGTTCATTTAATACTGACAGGTGAATGTGTGTGTGTTTGTGTGTGTGTGTGTGTGTGTGTGTAATATATGGATATTAGGAAGTAAAAGTTAAAGGGATCTATGTGATGTCACTAGTTGTCTGTCTGTCTATCTGTCTGTCTGTCTGTCTGTGTGTGTGTACACCGTCAAACACTGCTTGTGTCCACGAGAGGCGGTACATAGCGTGACAAGGTGAGCCACTAACAGCTTCTCAAGAAGGATTCCGCCGTTTCGATTTCAGCCAGGTCAATTACGTGCATTAAGACGCTCTGTACACTGCACAGAGAAATCAGCCTACGAGCCGCAGGTCATGACTTCGTATCTTTACCGCATATGATGACACTTCCCACGCTTGCGTGATACACTGTTATTCCGTTTTCATTCATTCGTGATTAATTATGAATTGTAAAGTGTATGAAATGAAGCGGTCGCGAAGGAAGTACCATCGGCACTTGATTTTGGGTCCTGAATAAAACCACTCTTGATCCCAGTGAGCATAGCCGGTTGCGACAGGGTGTTCTGTGGCCGTTCTGTGCTGCTAGCGCTTCTCTGATACAAGTGCCCCTAACAAGAACTAAATAAACTAAACATTTTATCCCACGAAACGATATATTACTGATGTAAACCATATAAAGCGGTAAGTGCGTCCTCGCAAACTTAGCCGACGATGGGTGGTCCTCAAACTACATTGTTATCAGCGCTGCTGAAAACGCCTCACCGTAAAACAGAGTACTTGACAGAATATCCAGGATTCTGGACTTGGACGTATCCTTTGAAAAATCTACGGAACGTAAAATGACGATGAGCTTTAGAATTTGGAATGCGTTGAGCGTCAATAAGGTGGGTTCATTGCAAGGAAATTGGCAGAGACCAGAAGAAAGTGTGAAGTCAGCAGGGAAGGTGGGAATACGGTGGCACTGAAGTAAGAGATTATTATACAGGCTTAGATGTCTAGAAAAAGGAATGCTGCACTTGACAAACAGACAAGATTTTCGTCCACAGATGAATTATGTGCTCAGCTAAGGACAACACAGTTTGTTCCTGATACGATGCATATAGCACTAACACGTCTGTGGTGTGTTAGTGCTGTAATGGTACCGAAGATATGGCAGATGACACGTGGAGAACACTGAGCTACATCAGGTGTCTGATCACATCCGCAAGCAGACAAAGCATACGAAACTTTTCTGTAAGAGATTTCAATTTAAAAATACGGAGACATATTTTCAAACTGACGATTGGGAGTGACTGTCTACACAAAACAGTACTGGCAATGGAGGCTGAGTGATAAACATACCTACACCAGAAACTCTGTGAAGACCACTGCGCTCCCACGTCGAAACATTTCGGACAAGCACTTGGACTTCTACCGATGATAAGCCTCACAGACTGGCCACACCCTGACAGACATCACGTGGCACTCAACTATACCTTCCGTGATCACTGTCCGTTGGATGCAAACGTTAGGGAGAGACTATCAGTAAATAAACCAGCATCACTGAAATTTGATGTCAAGAGATCTGATATCAAAAAGACAAGTGAAGGGGTGCTGGAGAAAATTTGAGCGATAAAATCAAAACCTCAAGTGAATACAGTCTATGTTGTTATAGCAGGAGATGCATAAATCATGCTATGACTGAGAGTGTTAAAAATGTTATATCAGGGGAAGCGAGCCAACTTGCAGTGTTACAGGATCCAAGATAAATTAATGAAGATAAACTGAACAATATAAGACATAAAACCAGCATATATTTCACGAACATCTGAAAGGTAAAATTAATGAGCTCGAAACGAACAGAAAGGACAAGATTATTAGAGACTTGCAAAGTGGAATAATGAGTTTAAGAAAGGTTACCAAGCTAGCACTAAAATCGTGAATGACGTTAAACGTGATTTGCTTACAGATTCCCTCAGTATTTTCAATAGGTGGAAGCATTACTTGTTAGTTAACGTATGTGGGGTTAATAACATCAGGTACAGGCATGTGAGCTAGTGTACCCTTAGGGAAATGATATTCTAGGAAAATAATCGCCTTCGATGATACGATTTGTGTGTGTGTGTGTGGGGGGGGGGGG
>Ga0123357_10013323_pt1 | contig 10664 bp, 7 predicted proteins | sample TergutEmb28metaG_FD_89873 | JGI IMG/M metagenome (GOLD analysis project Ga0123357, IMG submission 89873) | Embiratermes neotenicus P4 segment gut microbial communities from Petit-Saut dam, French Guiana - Emb289 P4 | ecosystem: Host-associated > Arthropoda: Insects > Digestive system > Gut ...
GCTAACTTTGTGCTAACAACGCTAACTTTGTTGTATCCGTCACACAAAATGCGGTTATCTTTTCGTTTTGTGTCTCTTCTCCTCCCACGCATAAGCAGTCTCGATACTCTGGCGCAGAGTGCGTTTCGGTTCCCAGCCGAGTGTCGTCCTGGCCTTGGAATTGTCTGCCGTAAGCGTTGCCGGATCGCCGGGGCGTCTTGACATTACCGTCAGCGGGATCTTCTTTCCGGTAACGTTCTCGCACTCCCTGAACACTTCCATCACTGTGCTTCCGTCGTTCGTCCCTATGTTGAAACAATCTGTACGTCCGCCTTTGGAAAGATATTCCAATGCGAGTATGTGAGCGTCGGCCAGATCCTCGACATTGACGTAATCCCTGACGCACGTCCCGTCCCTCGTTGGATAATCGTTCCCGTAGAGTTCGAATCCCTTTCCGTCACCGAACGTTGACTTGAGTATGTTTGGTATCAAATGGGTCTCTGGATCATGCCATTCGCCCACTCTGCATAGGCGGTCGGCCCCAGCCACATTGAAGTACCTGAGACGTACGCTGCGCAGACCGTACGCTGCGTCATAATCGTCCATGATCCGCTCAATCATTAGTTTTGTACGTCCGTACGGATTGATAGGTCTCACGGGCTGTTCCTCTTTGATGGGGACGCGATCGGGTTCTCCGTAGACAGCGGCGGTCGATGAGAATACGATCTTTTTAACACCGACCTCCAGCATCGAGTCCAGCAGATTCATGGTCCCGCCGACATTATTGCGGTAATATCTCTTCGGGTCGCTCATTGATTCTCCGACCTGAGAAAATGCCGCGAAGTGAACGACTGCTTCAATGCCCCGTTTGTCGAATGCCTTCTTCAGACAGTCGGGGTCTCCAAGGTCTACTTTTATTACTCCAAGTAGTTTTCCAGGGAGTTCAAGATCCTTCAATGCTGTTGCGATCTCTTCGCGGCCGACGCAGAAATTGTCCAGAATTAGGACGTCATATCCTTTCTCCATCAGGGCGATCGAACAGTGGCTTCCGATGTAACCGGCACCGCCTGTGACCAGTACTTTCATCCGAAGACCTCTTTGAAGACCTGCATTGCCCTCAGAACAGCTTTGTCCATGTCGTAGTACTTGTAGTCACCGAGCCTCCCCAAGAAATGCATGTTCTTGTATCTCTTCTTTGCTTCTTTCAGGTATTTCTCATACAGTTCCTGATTCTCCGGCTTAGGTATTGGATAATATCGTTCGTTGCGTCCCAGTTCGAATGGTTCGGAATATTCCTTGGCGATCACCGTCTTCAGAGATCTGTCGTTCAGATAGTACTTGTATTCGTGGATCCTTGTGAAATCATAGTTGTTGGGATAGTTGATCACTGCATTAGATTGATAGTGATCGCAGTAGTATGTCTCAAGTTTGAAGTTCACACTGCGATATGGAAGCTGTCCGTAACTGTATTCCATGAGTTCGTCCACTGGGCCGGTGTAGAATATGTTTTGGAATGATCCTGTGTCTTTTATGTCTTCGAATTTTGTGTTAAGCCTTACTTCGATGCGAGGATGATCGAGCATCTTCTCTATCATCTTAGTGTAGCCGTTGATGGGTATCCCCTGATACTTGTCCTGGAAGTACCTCTTGTCCCTGCTTAGATATACTGGCACTCTTGCCGTTACGGCACCGTCGATCTCACTTGGCGAAAGGCCCCATTGTTTTTCAGTGTAATGAAGGAACACCTTTTCATATACGTATTCGGCGAGGAATCTGAGATCGGCATCATCCTGATCCATGAACTCCATGATCGGGATCTTCGAGTTGTGTTTGAACTTTGAAAGAAGTTTCTCTTCAATCCTGACAGCCAACAAAACCGGGAACACTGTATGGATGCTGTCGAAGTTGAATGGTATCGTTGTCTCGATGCCGTCTACGACTGCGATGACTTTATGCATATAAGTGTTGAAATCTGTGATTTTTTTCAATTCCTTCCAAACACCCTCATTAGAAGTATGGAAGATGTGTGACCCGTATTTGTGGATCATTATGTTGTTCTTGTCCCGATAATCATAGCAGTTACCAGCGATGTGTTCGTTCTTATCGATAACCAAAACATTCTCGTCGAGTTCAGATGCAATCATGTTCGCAATCATTGCTCCAGAAATACCTGCTCCGACGACCAGATTCGAAATTCCCATGTACGGACATCGTATCAGATATATTTATGATTTATACGAAAATTAGATATTTGCGAGACGAGTGGAATCACGCAACAATTTTATTCAAAAATAATCGTCAAATGAACCCTTTATAAAACAGTTAATATGCTTGTAGGTAATATCGCGTGGCGTGGTCATCAGATTCAGATTGGGGGTTTGCATGAGAACACTGACGAGGAATGATAGGTTATGAAAAAAAAGCCCTTTGTGTCTGTTTTGATACCGGTGTATAATGTCGAAAAGTATCTTGCTCAGTGCATGGACAGTGTCGTGAATCAAACATTGAAGAATATAGAGATTATTTGTATAAACGACGGATCCACGGATAGTTCCCTTGAGATACTCAGAGAATATGCAGAAAAAGACGATAGGATACGAATAATCGATAAAAAGAACTCTGGCTACGGTAACACGATGAACCGCGGCATTGTCGCATCTAAGGGGGAGTATATTGGAATTGTAGAGTCTGATGATTTTGCAGAGCCGGATATGTTCGAGAAATTATACAATATCGCAAAAACAGACAATCTGGACGTTGCTCGTTCTAACTTTTATTATTACACGACCGCCACTGGCACGAATGCCGAATCCAACATTATTTGCGTCCCGCACTACAAGGTGTTCGCACCATCAGAAAAATGGTCGACCTTCTATCAGCAACCGTCTGTCTGGGCAAATATATACAGAGCATCATTTATTAAAGACAACGATATACGTTTTCTGGAAACGCCTGGGGCGAGTTATCAGGACACGGCATTCACTTTCAAGGTCTATGCCATGGCTGAACGTTTCGAGATGATTTCTGACGCCCTGATACATTACAGGATAGACGGAGGCTCATCATCATTCCAGACCACAACAAAAGTTTACTGTGTATCTGACGAATACAACGAGATAAAGAGATTCATAAAAGAAAATGACATTTATGACAAATACAGGCAGCTTGTTCCGCACCTTCAATACAACGGATACAGATGGAACTACAATCGGCTGGCCGAACCGTACGACCAAGAATTCCTGAAAAGATGGCGTGAAGAGTTCAGAGAGGAACTTGAGAACGGCAACATATCCCGGGAGAGGTTCTCGCTGGATGAATACGAAGACGTTATGGACATTGTTAAAAAAGGTCAGCTCAGTAAAGCGAAGGTCTCTGTGATTATTCCGGTTTACAACATGGAACTTTTCCTCAGAAAATGCTTGGACTCCGTTGTGAATCAAACTCTCAAGGAGATAGAGATAATATGTGTAAATGATGGCTCCAAAGATAGCTCTCTGGAAATATTACAAGAGTATGCGTCAAAGGACAAACGTATAAAGATAATCAGCAAGGAGAATGGTGGCCAGTCATCTGCAAGGAATGTTGGAATGAAGAGCGCATCTGCAAGATTTATAGGATTTGTGGATGCAGATGACTGGATAGAGCAGGACACGTATGAAACTGCCCTCAAATGTATTAAATCGGCTGACATTGCAATATTCGGCATCAATATTGTAGGAGATGTGATGCTAGATCGCAGAAAAGCCGATGAGGAATATTATCGTGTAAAAAACTCAGGGTTAGTTGAGTTAAACGATAGGATAAGACTCACTACTGATGTTTCTGTGTGGAACAAACTGTTTCGCAGAAGCATAATCGAAGAAAACAAATTGGAATTTCCAGAAGGTAAGATATACGAAGACTACTCGTTCTATTGGTATTATATATTCCTCTGTAAAAAAGCATATTTTGATAAATCTAAAAAATATAATTATCTCCGAAGAGATGGTTCTACGATGTGCAAAACGTTCGGACAAACCCCAAGGGCATTAGAACATTTGGAGATATTTAAAGGAATATATGAATTCCTCAAAAGTAAAGATATGATATCGTATCATAAAGACACTGTCAACTCCATGTTTTTGAATTGTTTCTGGTTCGCCTATATGCATTCGCCTGTGAAAATTAGGCAAAAGGTTTTGGAACTGGGTACCGAATATGTGATAGAAATGGATCTGACTGGTAATGAAGTTCTGGATAATTTGAGACTCAAAAGATACAATAAGATAAATATACGCAGGAACCAAAACAAGAAACAGAAACTTATGGGGTTTGTGTTGAAAGTTCTGAAGAAGATTTCTGGTAAAAATCTGGAGGCCCTCGAAAGCACGGTTTGGGATGGGGACCCCATACCTTATGACGTGAGCAGAGCCATGGCCTCTACGAAATGGGTCCACGATCACGAGAACTTTTACGGAATAAAACGCTGGTCGACGATATACGACAGCGGTTCCGAAGATCCAGAAATGAACTGGGGATTTGCGAGAGGAATCTCGGGAGGAAATACTGTAGAATCCATTCATGTCAGTAATAAATTGGGTAAAGGAATGGAGTACAGGGCATTGATATCACTCTGGGGTGTTGAGACGGCAATCATCAATAGTGTGATACTATCAGACGAACGGAGCATAGGCGGTACGTCAATGTTTGATGGAAAGACCATCTTTACTATTTCTCTTGACGTTTTCCCGAAGAAGGGATTTATAAACGTGTACGGTCGCGGTTCTAATGGTGTTGATTATTCAAAATTCTGCAAAATAATTAGGATTGAGAAGGTATCTTAGGATCCTGAATCCCCACACAGAGCGACGATTGTGCAAATCTGTTCGTGAGAGTTTTGGACTATAGCGGAGATTTGACGCTTATGTTCGAAAATGAACCACTGGTCCATGAAGGGGATGCGTTCACGTCCGAAGCCCCTGAACATCTCACTCTTATTATCCAATGTTGGTGTTGCGATGATTCCCGAATGCGTGGATAATCGAACCTAGCACACTTGGCTCACATTACGCGAACTCAGGTTTGAACGAGAACAATGTAAATACCTCTTACCCTATGTCATGAAAGATGTATGACAAACAATATTGTATGTCCTCGTATCTTACATTCCGTTATGTAGTTCAACCAGGAATGGGTTGGAACGAAGAGTACATTCCAACATATCCCTCGTTCTCAAAAACCCCGCAGAAGAAAATACATTGTGTCGACGATATTGACCGTTTTCTTTGCGAATATATAAAAAAAAACTGTGATGATACTACTTGCATCTTCTTAAGCGGGGGCATTGACTCGGCGATTTTGGCATCATATCTGCCCGAGGGGGCTCGCGCATACACTATAAAATTCGATGCGGACGGGGCCGTTGACGAATCTAAAGACGCCCAGCGATATGCAGATCGATATGGATTGAATTTGGATGTCGTCAATGTCACATGGCATGACTATATTGAAAACGAACCCAAATTGATGAGGAATAAGAAGTCTCCTCTTCATCCTGTAGAGGTTGGACTGTATGTTACTTCCTGCGTTGCAAAAAAAGACGGCATGGATAAAATCCTATTGGGTAATGGCGCGGATTCTACATTTGGTGGTATGGATAAGCTACTTTCAAAGGACTGGAACTTTGAAGAATTTGTAGAAAGATATTCGTTCGTTAATGCGTCACAGATTCTAATAAATCCTGTTTCCATGCTGGACGAATATAATAGATACAAGAAAGAGAAAAACGGGATAGATTATATCTCGTTTTTAAAGAACACACATGGCACAGGGATAATACAGGCTTTTGATAACGCAATAGGCCTTGCAGAATGTACGACTTTGGAACCGTATGAAGAGATGACACTGGAATCCCCTTTAGATCTTAACAGAGTTAGATTGGGTGAACCAAAATATATGCTTGCCGAACTGTTCAAAAAGAGATATCCTGGACTGTTACCTGCGAAAAAAATTCCTTTCGCGCGACCCATGGATCAGTGGCTCTTGGGGTGGGCGGGGCCCCAACGCAGAGAGTTCCGAGAAAACTGTGTTTCGGGACTGACCGGTGATCAAAAATATCTTATTCATTCTTTGGAAAGATTTCTAAATCTGCTCGGGTGATACCATGGATGCAGATAACGTGGCAATCGTGAACGCAGACGGCTATGAAACGAAAACCATCGAGGATGCTCTCGATAAAATTTTTTCTCTTTTGAGCATGAATCCCGATAATCCGTTTGCAGATATTGTTGCCCCGGGGATGACTGTTTTCATAAAACCGAATTGGGTCGCATCCAAGTGGCGCGAGTCGTGCAAACACAGAGGAGACATTTACTCTGTAATTACACACCCTGCTGTCATAGAAGCGGTTGCTGACCGTGTTGCCGAAGCACTATGTGGTGCGGGACGCATAATAATTGGTGACAACCCCTCTATCGATGCAGATTTTGATGAACTTATGGAGCTTACCAAAATAGATAGGCTGAAAAATAAATATTCGGTTCCATGTGAACTAATAGATATGAGGCCGCTTGTCTGTGATGATTTGAAATACTATGGTAAGAAGGAAAAAATGATAGAAAAAAAGGGCGATCCTAGAGGGAACACACTCGTGGACCTCGGAGAAGATTCGATGCTGTCTGAAATGACCCCGACACTGTTCAGGGGCGTTTTTGAAGAAAGAGACGAGACTGTGGCCTCACATATGGGTGGAAAAAATTTGTATACATACGGTCGCAGTCTATATGATGCGGATTTCTACATATCAATTCCTAAGCTAAAAACACATCATAAGGCCGGGGTGACATTAAATCTCAAAGGTCTTGTCGGTAGCATTACGAACAAGAACCAACTAGTTCATTGGAGGGTCGGCTATCCTGAAGTAGGTGGTGATGAGTATCCAGACAGGGAGAGTTGGGAGATTGGATCCAGAGCAAAAGTGACAAACAGAGGCGCATGGCCCGGAAATGATACAATTTGGAGGATGGTCGTGGATCTGTATACTGGATTGATGAGGAAAGATCGCAAATGCTTCGGTCTGATTGACGGAATCATTGCTGGAGAGGGCGTTGGTCCGTTTTGTCCAACGACCAAAAAGGCTGGCGTTCTAATCGCCGGTCATGATCTTGTTGTTACAGATGTTGTGGCAACCAGATTAATGGGCCTCAACCCAGAAAGAATAAAGTACCTCAATCATTACTTGAAAAATGGATACACTTCTTTTGACTCAATAAAAATAAAGAGTTTTGATTATCCAGAAAGGCAATTCTTCCAGAACGGAGATAAATATTTGAATTTTGATACTGCAGATGAGTGGAAATCCATTCAGTGGAGGGATGACATTGTCTAAAAAATACCAAATCGGGTATACCACGGGAGTCTATGATCTTTTCCATATAGGTCATCTGAATCTCCTCCGCCGTTGTAAAGACTTGTGTGACCACCTTATTGTGGGCGTTACTACGGATGAATTGGTCTCATATAAACACAAAAAGGCAGTTATTCCTTTTGAGGAAAGAATCCAGATCGTTCAATCAATACGCTACGTTGACGAGGTCGTGCCTCAAACAACGATGGACAAAATGAGCGCATGGGAAGATCTGAAATTTGATGTCATGTTCGTAGGTGATGATTGGAAAGGGACAGAAAAATGGGATGCTTTTGAAAAAAAATTTTCTGAACTCGGAGTGGACATTGTTTACTTCCCATATACGAAAGGTGTTTCATCGACTTTGCTTAATCAGGTACTTATAAGGCTGCGTGATGGAGTTTGAACGACAACAAGGAATCATCAGATCCTGAGTTGCGTAATTTGTGAGCAGGGTGGTTCAACTGTTGTGACAAAAAAATATAACGTGACCTCCATATGTTCAGAGAATATCTGGAACTCTGAACATATGGGCTTTCCTGTTGGTCGTGTAAACACAAAGATAAAATAATAATCACATATTTTCGATTGGGTGCCGTGACTATATGGAGAAGGAACTAAATTTGAACACACAAACTCCGAATCTTCAAGACGAGCTCTCTAACTTGAAACGAGAGTTGGAGGCCATCACTAAAGACTTTGCGGTTCTAAAAAGAGAAATTAAACTTACAAAAAATTATGTAAAAGAGAGTCACTGGCTTTGGTATTACGCTTTACATAAAAGCATGGAAGATGCATTGAGAAAAAAAGCCCAGAGGGGTGAAAAAATCAGAATCGTTTTCATGATCAGTGAGGTCTCGGGCAAATTCGAATCTAAAAGTGTTTATGATGCTATGAAAGACGGGGATGTTTTTGAACCGATTATGCTGATAGTCCATGTGAGAGACAAATATTTGAACGATGATGAATATAAAGACTTGAAGAAAGAATATAATCTTATGCTAGAAAGAGGATATAATGCTGTATTTGGATATGATGAGAACAAGCGCCCAATCGGCCTGAGTTCATTACGTCCGGATATTGTATTTGACAACAACCCAAACAGACATCACAACAGCCATTATAACAATATGGTTGCCAACATGAGTTATCTAACATGTTACATACAGTATGGTTATAATGTTGTTAATTCGTTCACATATCATTATGAAAATAACAATATAGGTACATGCTGGAAAGTGTTCGTTCCAACGTATTTTGATCTATATATGCACAACGACTATCATGGTATACGTGCAGCTTTGGATCCTCCTGAAAAACCCATGTGCGCAAATACCATACTTACGGGATACCCAAAAATGGATGCCTATGTCCACGATGAAGGTGATAAGTGCATACCGAATAAGTTTAAGAATGGAAATCCCATTATAATATACGCCCCTCATTGGACTGTTGGTGTTAATCTCAACTTTTGCAGCTTTGATAAATATTATGAAAATTTGCTGAATTTGGTAAAGAATAACCCCGATATCAACTTCGTGTTTAAACCTCACCCTGGACTCCCTGTTCGTATTAAGGAGATTGAGAGATTGTCTGTTGATTGTTTTATGACATATAATCAATACTGTGATTATTTGGACATCTGGGACTCATTGCCGAACGGAGCGGTAATAGAAGATGGAGAATATATTAATCTTTTTAAAAGAAGCAGTGGCCTCATTACAGACTCCGGATCGTTTGTTGCTGAATACCTTCCTTCAGGAAATCCGTGTATATATCTTCTAAACGGAAAAGAGCATTACGATAAAATGAACGCATTTGGACGGAAGATTCTGAATGGATATTACTGTTGCTATGATTGGAACGAGGTTCTATCTGAGTTTAAAAAAGTTATAATTGAAGGTAACGATACAAAAAAAGACCTGCGAATACAAACATGTAAAGAGGACTTTATCAACATAGGCACAGCTGGGAAAATAATTGTTGAACACATTGAAGATGTTCTGAATATAAAAATAAAAAGGTGAACTCTATCCCCGCTCTGCCGTTCTCTGCTCTGAACGTGCGTCATATTTTTCTTTGAAAATTCATGCTATTGAGTTCCTTTTCTGCCCAAGGAATGCCACGATTTTTGGCTTTGATGTACCACTGAGTTGCGACATTATAATCTAAACAAACTCCCCTGCCGTCCCTGTATGCTCGAGCAAGACGCCCTGCTGCATTCCCGTCACCCGCTTCAGCATGTGGTGCTATGACAGATATCATCTCGGAATAAGATTCAGGAGTTCCAATCCGCCACAACACATCGAACAGTTCATTCTTGACCCAGATTATATTGTGTTCGATTGCTTTACGGAACCAACCCGCAGACAGATGAAGATTCTGTGTCACGCCTTTGCCGTCCCTGTACGCCCGTCCGAGCCTTAACATTGCTCCGCCGTCACCAGCATCGGCAAAATCCGTGGCAATGTTAATCATCTCTGCATACGATTCCGGTGTGCCTGTCCACCATAACACGTCGAACAGTTCATTCTTGGCCCACCCGACACCTGCCTCTATGGATTTCCTCATCCATTCTGCGGCCTTGATCTGATCTTTCTCTACACCTTTACCATCCCTGTACGCCCTGCCGACACGTAGCATTGCTCCACCGTCACCAACATCGGCAAAATTCGTGGCAATGTTAATCATCTCTGCATACGATTCCGGTGTGCCTGTCCACCATAGAATATCGAAAAGCTCGTTCTTGGCCCAACCTACATTTTTATCTGCGGCTTTCCTCATCCATTCTGCGGCCTTGATCTGATCTTTCTCCACACCTTTACCGTCTCTGTAGGCACGGCCCATATGACCATATATTTCTTTGTCACCTTGACTTATTAACCTATTTATCAAGGACCATCCCTTTTCGTATTCCCCCTTGCTCAATAAATTATTAATTGATATATATGTTTCTGGGGTAGGTAACATTTCGCCACTTAAGATATAACCGACTTCCAATCCGTATTTTATGTTCAGCTCATTAATAATGTGCGTTAGAGTGCTTGGGTTTGTGTTTCCGTGTTCTACGATTGCGTCCACAGATAGTTTAAGATAATCGTTGATGACAGAGAGGTAATGAACAACAGAAACACTGTCACGTGCAATCGGCATGAATGGAATCTCGATATAATGACATTTTAATTCAGACAGTATTGCTTTAGACGTTGCATAATTGTCAACAGTGTTGTCCGCTCTACGACTTGTCATTTCGTCTATCATCGTTCCATCCTGCAGCTGGATCAATGATTGCTTTGCGTTA
>Ga0123357_10013325_pt1 | contig 10664 bp, 7 predicted proteins | sample TergutEmb28metaG_FD_89873 | JGI IMG/M metagenome (GOLD analysis project Ga0123357, IMG submission 89873) | Embiratermes neotenicus P4 segment gut microbial communities from Petit-Saut dam, French Guiana - Emb289 P4 | ecosystem: Host-associated > Arthropoda: Insects > Digestive system > Gut ...
AAAATCACCAACACAACCAGAACCTAGCACTACATCTTCACATGCAAGAAACAATACCGTTGCTACACTTCCGCTGCTACACAAAAGTTGCTGCCATAATACTATCAATGAACACTTCACAACAGATTCCACTATAAAAACTCCAACACATCTATAACCCAGCACTACATCTTCACATGCAAGACACACTACCGCTGCTACACAACAGTTGCTGCAGTAATACTCTCAATGAACGCTTCACAACAGATACCACTATAAAAACACCAACACAACCAGAATCCAGCACTACATCTTCACATGCAAGACACACTACCGATGCTACACAACATTTTCTGCCATAATACTCACACCGAACGCTTCACAACTGATTCCACAACAAATACACCAACACATCCATAACCCAGCACTACATCTTCACATGCAAGACACACTACCGCTGCTACACAACAGATGCTGCCGTAACACTAACAATGAACGATTCACAACTGATACAAATATAAAAGCCCCAACAAAGCATAATCCAGCACAGCAACTTCACATGCAAGACACACTACCGCTGCTACACAACAGTTGCTGCCATAATACCCACAATGAACACTTCACAACTGATACCATTATAAAAACACCAACTCATCCTTAACCCAGCACTACATCTTCACATTCAAGACACACCACCGCTGCTACACAACATTTGCTGCCATAATACTCTCAATGAACGATACACAACAGATACAACAATAAAAACAGCAACACAAACAGATCCCAGCACTACATCTTCACATGTCAGACACTCTACCGCTGTTACACAACATTTGCTGCCTTAATACTTACAATGAACGCTTCACAACAGATACCACAATAAAAACACCAACACAACTATAACCCAGCACTACATCTTCACATGCAAGACACACTACCGCCGCTACACAACAGTTGATGCCATGATACTCTCCATGAAAACTTCAAAACAGATACCACTATAAAAACACAATTTCATCCATAACTCAGCATTCCATCTTCACATGCAAGACACACTATCGCTGCTACACAACATTTGCTACCATAAAACTCTCAATGAAAGCTTCACAACTGATACCACATAAAAAACACCAACACAGCCATAATCCAGCACTACATCTTCACATGCAAGGCATACTACCGCTGCTACACAACAGTTGCTGCCATAATACTGTCAATGAACGCTTCACAACAGATACCACTATAAAAACACCATCACAACCAGAACCCAGCACTTCATCTTCACATGCAAGACACACTACCGCTGCTACACAACAGTTGCTGCCATAATACTCACAATGAACACATCTCAACGGATACCAATATAAAAACACCAACACATCCATAACCCAGCACTACATCTTCACATGCAAGACACACTACCGCTGCTACACAACATTTGCTGCCATAATACTCACAATGCAAGCTTCACATCTGATACCACTATAAAAACACCAACACAACCATAACCCAGCACTACATCTTCACATGCAAGACACACTACCGCTGCTACACAGCAGTTGCTGCCATAATACTCACAATGAACGCTTCACAACAGATACCACAATAAAAACACCAACACATCCAGAACCCAGAACTACATCTTCACATATCAGACACACTACCGCTGATACAAAACTGTTGCTGCCGTAATACTCTCAATGAACGTTTCACAACTGATACCACAATAAAAACACCAACACAACCAGAACCCATCACTACATCTTCACATGCAAGACACACTACCGCTGCTACACAACTCTTGCTGCCATAATACTCACACTCAATGCTTCACAACAGATACCACAATAAAAACACCAATACAACCATAACCCAGCACTACATCTTCACATGCAAGACACACTACCGCTGCTACACAACGGTTGCTGCCATAATACTCTCAATGAACGCTTCACATCAGATACCACAAAAAAACTTCAATACAACCATAACCCAGCACTACATCTTCACATGCATGACTCACTACCGCTTCTACACAACAGTTGCTGCCATAATACTCTCAATGAACGCTTCACAACAGATACCACTATAAAAACACCAACACAGCCATAACCCAGCACTACATCTCCACATTCAAGACACACTACAGCTGCTACACTACAGTTATTGCCGTAATATAATTAGACAATAAAAGAGTCCATTGTACTGCATCATGTCAATACCCTTAATTTTGACATCCTATATCTTAATATTATATTGAACCGTATCGAATTAATTATATATCTTAAAAATATAATCAAACTTACCGAGTTTAAAGGTTGTCTTAATAATATATTGAACCGTACCGAATTAAATGTTTAATTTAATATTATATTGAACTCTACTTAATTAACCGTATTTGTTAATAATATATTCAATCGTTCCGAATAAACATTACGTCTTAATAATAAATTGAACTGTTCTGAATTAAACGAATGTCTTAATAAAATATTGAAATAACAAATTAATTCTATACCTTAATGATATATAGAAATACCGATTTAAGAGTATACATTAAAAATATAATGAAACGTACAGAATTAAGAGTATCTACTAATAAAATATTGAACCGAACCAAATTAACTCTTTATCTTAATAATATATTGAACGGTACTGAATTAATTATATAGATTAATTATCTATTGAATCGTACCGAATTAACTGAATAATTTAATAACATATTGAAACGTACCGAATCATTTTATATCTTAAAAATAAATTAAACCATATCAATTAACTGTTTACCTTAATAATAATAACAGTACAGAATTAATTGTATATATTAATAATATAATGAGCCGTACCGAATTAACTGCATAATTTAATATTATATTGGACCGTACGAAATTATCTGTATATTTTAAAATGTATTGAACCGTAACGAATTAAATGTATGTCTTAATAATATATTGAACCGTACCGAATTATACGTATATTTTAAAAATTTATTGAACCGAAACTAATTAACTGTGTATCTTATTAATATATTGAACCGTACTGAATTAACTGTATGTCTTAAAAATATATTGATTCGTAAAGAATTAAATGCATATCTAATTAATATATTGAATCGTAGCGATTTAAATGTATATGTTAATAATATATTGAACCGCACCGAATTAACTGTATATGTTAATAATCTATTGAACTGTACCAAATTAACTGTATAAATTAACACTTTATTGAACCGTTCCGAATTAATTGTATACCACAATAATATATTGAACCGTACCGAATTAGTTGTATATCTTAAAAATATATTCACCCGTACCAAAGTAAAAGGTTACCTTAATAATATATTGAACAGTACCGAATTAATTGTATAAGTTAATAATATATTGAACCGTACCGAATTAAATGTATAAATTAAAATTTTTTTGGACCGTACCTAATTATCTGCCTGTTTTAAAAATATATTGTTACGTAACAAATTAACTGTATTTCTTATTAATATATTGGGACGTACCGAATTATCTGTATATTTTAAAAATATATTGAACCGTTACGAATTAACTGTATAACTTAATAATATATTACACCGTACTGAATTAAATGTACGTGTATACCTTTTTAATTTATTGAACTGTAACGAATGAATTGTATATGTTTTTATTTACTTGAACCGTACCGAATTATCTGTATATCTTAACAATTTATTGAACCGTATCTAATTAATTGTATAACATCATAATATATAGCACATTAGCGAATTATCTGTATATCTTAATAATAAATTGATCAGTACAGAATTAACTGTATAGTTTAATAGTATTTTGAACCGAACTGAATTATCTGCATATCTTAACAATATATTGAACCGTAACAAATTAACTGTATAACTTAATATACTGAAAAGTCCCGAATTAACTGTATAACTTTATAATTTATTGAACAGGACCGAATTAATGTATAACTTAATAATATATTGAATATATTGAACCGTAACCAATTAAGTGTATATGTTAATAATATTATTCTGAGTAGCCAGTTTATTGCACAATGTTTTTAATTTAGAAACTGTTGTTGTTTTAAACAAGCCTTAAAATGTTATATTACTATTAAAATCTCCAACATGTTTCGGTCAGCATTGACCACCCTCAGGGAGTATGTATAATTACATGGCGAAGTTACTAAGAAAGTTTGTTTTGTTATATTTGCACATTACAGTATGATGGCAGCATGCCTGCAAGTATAAATGGGCTACTTTAGTTGTATTAAAATTCAACTCCTAAGTAGGAGGTGTCTCAAGTGTATGTATTACTCACCTATTACAGGTTATGTCAAGCACGGGAGTACGTCGCGTCACTGTTGGACTATCTCACTCGTGTCGGTGAAAGTGAATAAGTCATACAGAGGATTGTGGTCTGGCCTTTGATGTTCTGCGACCAGTTTACCTAATCCGTGATACTTTTGTATTAACATGGATTCCCAGGTGTTCAGTAGCTTACCTTTTTGCAATACTTTCTTAGTTTTATTGTCTCCTGTGGGCCAAATTCATGTTTATTGTTCAGAATGTGTAGAGCATAGCCTGATTGAGGGTTGTTGTTTTTAATATACCTAATATGCTCTTTATAGCGTGTGCTAATCCATCTGCCAGTCTGACCTATATACGCCCTTTGGCATGTCCCACAAGTTAGTTTATTTATACCACTGTCGTCAGGGTTGTTATTGTGGTTCCTTGTTAGTATTTGAAATGTTGTATTAGTCGTTCTGAAGGCTATCTTGATTTGTGTTTTTTTGAACATGTTAGTGATCTTTCTAACGTAATTACCATGATAGGTGAAGGTTATCCAAGGTCTTTTATCCGTGTTTGTGTTTTCTACATTCTGCGGAAAATTTTTTTGTCGTGCTGTCATTTGTAGCAATAGTTGTTTGATACTTATTACAGAAAATCCATTGTTTATCGTTGTATTTAAAATGATGTTCCATTCTTTTTCTTTTTCTTTCTCCGTAAGTGGTATGTTAAGTAATTTATGTATGTAGAATCTGTAGGCTGCCATACTACGTTCGTAGGGGTGGTTGGAGGTGTTGTGAATAGTGGTATCTGTGCTAGTTTCTTTTCTGTAGATGCCTAGATCTATTCTATGTGGTGTTTTGATTATGTTCAGGTCTAGGAAGCTAATGCATGTGTTCTTTTCAGTAGATAATTTGAATTGCAGGTTTTCGTTTATGGTATTGAATTGTTGTAAGATGGTGTCAGCCTGATTGTTATGTATGTCAAAAACAATGATGATATCATCTACATACCTGCTGTAATACTTGATTGCTTCTGTCTCTATGCTGTGTTTTATGTAGAGCCTTTCCAACCTTTGCAAGTATTATTCGGCCAGAGTGCTTGATAGAGGGGATCCCATAGCTACTCCTTTTTGTGGCGTATAGTATTCCTTATTACATGTAGTGCTGGAACCGTACCGAATTAACTGTCTAACTTAATAATATATTGAACCGTACCGAATTAGGTGTATATCTTACTAATATATTGAACCGTACAGGATTAAGTGTATAACTTAATAATATGTTGAACAGCATCGAATGAACTGTATAACTTAATAATATATTGAACCGAAACCGAATTAACTGTATATATTATTAATAAATTGAACCGTACCGAATTATCTGCAAATCTTAATAATACATTGAACCGATCAGAATTAATAGTATACCGTAGTAATATATTTAACCATACCAAGTTAACTGTAAAATTTATTAATATAGTGAACCGTACGGAATTAACTCTATAAGTTAATAATGTATTGAATTGTACTGAATTAATTGAATATCTTAATAATATATTGAAACGTAACAAATTAATGTTTACTTTATAATATATTGAACCATACCTATTTAAACGTATGTGATAATAATATATTGAAACGTACAAATCTAACTGTTTATCTTTACAAAATATTGAACCCTATCGCATTACATGTATATCTTAATACTATAATGAACAGTACCGAATTAACAGTTTATCATAATAATATATTGAACAGTACCTAATTATCTGTATTTCTTAACAATATATTGTACCGTACCGCATTATCTGAATACCTTAATAATGTATTGAACAATACCGAACGAAACTTAATAGCTTAATAATATATTGAACCGTACCGAAATATCTGTATAACTTAACAATATATTGAACCGTACTGGATTAACTGTATATCTTCTTATTATACTGTACCGTACCGAATTAACTGTATGTCTTAATAATATATAGAACCGTACCGGATTGTCTGAATAAATTAATAATATATTGAATCGTAACGAATTAGCTGTTTATCTTAATAGTATATTGAACCGTACCGAATTAACTGTATATCTTAATAATATATTGAAATGTACCGAATTATCTGTATAACATAACAATGTATTGAAACGTACAGAATTAACTGTATAACTTAATAATAAACTGAACCGTACCGAATTAACTGTGTGTCTTTACAATGTATTGTACCGTACCGAATTATCTGTATATCGTAACAATATATTAAACCGAAGCGAATTAACTGTATATCTTAATTATAAATTGAATTGTCCCGAATTGTCTGTATAATTTAACAGTATATTGAAACGTACCGAATTATTTGTATAACTTAACAATATATTAAACCGTAACGAATAAACTGTATATCTTAATAGTATATTGAACAGTACCAAATTATCCGTATATCTTAACAATGTATTGAACAGTACCGAATTAATTGTATATCGTAATAATGTATTGAACCGTACCGAATTAACTGTATAAATTAATGATATATTAAACCGAACCGAATTAACTGTTTACCTTAATAAAATATTAAACCATACAGAATTAATTGAATATGTTTACAATATTTTCAGCCGTACCGTATTAAATGTGTAACTTAGTAATATATTGAACAGTACCGACTTATCGGTATAACTTAATAATATATTTAACCGTACCGAATTAAATGTGTATCTTAATAATTTATTGTTCCGTACCGATTTAACTGTATATCTTAAAAATGTATTGAACAGTACAGAATTAAATGTCAAACATTTTAATATATAGAACCCTACCGAATTAATTGTATATATATTTATTATATATTAAACCGTACCGAATTGACTGTTTACTTTAATAATATATTGAACCATACCGAATTAACTGTCTATCTTAATAAAATATTGAACCGTAACGTATTAAGTGAATATATTAATAATATATTGAACCGTGCCGAATTAACGGTTTATCTATATTATATAATAAACCGTTCCGAATTAACCGTATACCTCAATAAAATATTGAACCCTACCGAATTAACTGTATAATTTAATAATATATTGAACAGTACAAAATTAATTGTATATCTTAATTATATATTAAACGCACCGAATTAAATGTTTATATTAATAATACATTGAAAAGTTCCGAATTAAATATATATATATATTTATAATTTATTAAACCGTACCCTATTAACTGTACACCCTAATTATACAGTAATGCGAACGGAATTAACTGTTTACCTTCATAATATGTTGAACCGTACCGAATTAAATGAATATATTTAGAAGATAATGAACCGTACCGAAATAAATCTTTAACTTAATATTAAATTGAACCCTACTGAATTAACATTTTACCTTATTAATATATTGCTCTGAACGGAATTAATTGTATATCTTAATAAAATATTGAACTTTACCGAATGAATTATATATTTTAATAATATACTGAACCGTATCGAATTAACTGAATAACATAATAATATATTGAAACGTACCGAATTAACTGTATAACATAATGTATCGAACCGTACCGAATTAGCTGTTTATCTTAATAATATATTGAACCGTACCGAATTAACTGTATATTTTATTAATATATTTAACCGTACCGAATTAACTGTATAACTTAATATTATATTGAACCGTATCGAATTAACTGTTTATATTAATAATATATTGAATCGTACCGAATTAAATGTATATCTTAATAATATTTTGAACCTTAACGAATTAATTATATTTCTTAATAATATATTAACCCGTACTGATTTAATAGTTTACCTTAACAATATATTATGCCGTACCGAATTAAGAGTTTACATAAATATTTTATTGAATCGTACCGAATTAACTATATATCTTAATCTTATACTGAAACGTATCGAATTAACTGTATTACTTAGTAACTTATTGATCCGTACCGTGTTGACTGTATATCTTAATAATATATTGAACCGTACCGAATTAATTATATATCTTAATAATATATTGAACTGTACAGTATTAATTGCTTATCTTAATGATATACTAAACATACCAAAACAACTGTTTATCTTAATTATATATTGAACCGTACCGGATTAAATGTTGTCCTTAATAATATTACGAAACGCACCGAATTAATAGATTATCTTAATAATATATTGAACCGTACCGAATTAATTATATATCTTAATAATATATTGAACTGTACGGAATTAATTGTATATCTTAATAATATTTTAAAAAGTACCGAATTAACAGTTTACCTTAATAATATATCGAAACTTACGGAATTAATAAATTACATTAATAATATATTGAACCGTACCGAAGTAACTGTATACCTTAAAATATATTGAACCGTACCGAATTAATTGTGTATCTTAAAAATATATTAAACCGTAGAAAATTTAAAGGTTACCTTAATAATAGATTGAACAATACCGAATTAACTGTATAACTTGATAAATTATTGAACCGTACCGAATTAAATATTTAACTTAATATATTTATCCGTACCGAATTAAATGTATTCCTTAATATTATATTAAAACGTACCGAATTAACTGTATATCCTAATAGTATATTAAACCGTACCGAATTAACTGTATAACTTAATATTATATTGAACCTTACTGAATTAACTGTATATCTTAAGAATATATTGAACCGTACCGAATTAACAGTTTATTAGAATAATATATTGAATCGTACCGAATTAAATATTTATCTTAATAATATATTTGTCCGTACCGACTCATCTCAAAATATTTCAAATCACGTTATATTATTACAATACATATTGATTTAATCCCAACATTTTATATCCATTGCCACATCTCGCAATTAACAAAAATATTGCCAACTTTATATATCAGCTGCATAAGTAATTAAATTTTCATCCTGAAAATGGTTCGAATAAGTTTAGCCGAAACATATATTCCGATGAAATTTTAAAATATACCTTTAATTCTAATAATAAATTTTAATTAATTTTATTAATCTATACACCTTGCAATTTGTATACCTATATTACGATCTCCACATAAGTGGCTAGTAACTTAGTTTGTAAAGTTACCAGAAACCAAAAGATGTATTAGTGTATAGTAAAATTTCTTGTCGTTAGAGATTAATCGATATAAATTTAAGTATATCAGTATGGTGTGTATTGTTATCAGAATTCAGGGCAATATCTACGCGAAGAGACCCAACTAGTCTCTCCAATATATGGCACGGTTGTATCATTGTGGAATATCGCTAACAGGTCAAAAATTATGGAAAAAGATATTTCGGTGATTGTCTGCTTACCGGTAAGTTATAAATCTGCTTTACGCAAGACGCTATCCAAGGACGTAAATGCTGAGAAAAAGAGAAGCATAATTTGGTTGCTCATTTGTATGGGTGTGACAAGTAGTGTCTCGCATGAACAGAAGACTATACAGGGCGTATCTAAAATACTTGGGCAAATATTGGGAATGAGTTATTCACACTGAAGAATGAAAAAATACCCGTTCGCAAACAATTTTTAGGTACAGCCCCCAGGTTCCTCTGAAATCAATCAATCAGATTTTTTTCCGTGAGGACAGTAAAGGTCCTAGTGTATTCAGTTGCGACTTGAAAGGACGAGACACTTCGCCAGCGACTTCTGATGCCTGTCAGACCATTCCGAACCTCCCTGTGACCTGTAAGACTGCGCGACAGTTCACGATCGGATGTGTCCATGTGTGCATTGATTTACGTGGAGTATATTTTGAGCATTCCTTGTAAATTGTAATTCGGTAAACAGTAAGATCTGGACAATTAATATATTGGGTATGTGTATTGTTAAATAATTTCATTGTTAAGTAAAATTTTACATAGCTAAATTTTATTGTAATTTTTAAATTACAATCAAACCCCCTCATTTCCCCTTTATAAGTTTATATGAACAGTTTTCTTGGTTTTGATGCAAAGGACTAACACTTGAAGTTCGTCCAAGCATTTTAGAAACAGCCTGTACATTAAGAACTCTTGAGAACGAGTTGGGGAGTGTTTTATTTTGATTTATGTGTGCTCAGCAAAGATGCACAATGCAATTCTTCATGACTTTCCCGCCCTTTAGATATTTCCACGAAGTTATGTCTGATTTGGAAACTGACATGTGTAGGTTTAAGTTATGATTGATTGAGACGCGCACAGCACATTGTGAAATGCACCTTATCAAATGGTTCACACGATTGAAATTTCCACACTCTTGAGGAGCTGGAAGAAGACGCCGATTGGGATTGGAGTGTCGGTAAGTAAAGTTTATGTTATTTTGTGTGGTACTGCAGCAAACTGAGGGCTAGAGTGACTGTTTGTTGAGGTTCCTAGACCACACACACAATTAGACACACAAACAAACACGCACACACACAAAAACA
>Ga0123357_10013326_pt1 | contig 10663 bp, 10 predicted proteins | sample TergutEmb28metaG_FD_89873 | JGI IMG/M metagenome (GOLD analysis project Ga0123357, IMG submission 89873) | Embiratermes neotenicus P4 segment gut microbial communities from Petit-Saut dam, French Guiana - Emb289 P4 | ecosystem: Host-associated > Arthropoda: Insects > Digestive system > Gut ...
ATTTCATGGGTTGCATTGCTCTGGTTCGATGTGTGTTGGTGTGATGTTGTGGTTTGACTGTGGTGGTGTGGTATCCGTATGCAGGCTGAAACGCAGCCAAACCACAACATACTACGTAACACCAACACACATCGAACCAGAGCAATACAAACCATGAAATAACTCAACAAATAAGTCGCAAGCTCCTTAGGATGGACATATTAACATCCGAAACATGTTGAGCATTAAATAATGAAATAATAAAGCAAGTGATATCAAGTTGGTCTCTCTTTATTCAACAAAAAACAGGCTTTAAAATTATTCTTTTAATATGGTTTTTAATTCGTTGTAATTATCTGGTCCGTAGTCATACGTAGTACCTACTATAGCACTGATTTGTGAAGGAAGAATTGGAAAGAATTTCGATGGAAGTGACGAAGCACAATAGAAGTGATATCCAGAATTGGCCTGCAGGGAGTGAGGGAAACCACGCGAAATCTCAGTGAGGACGGCAGGAGTCCCTGATACGTGTCTAATCCAGAACTGTTACACTAGCCTGCTAGACGAAATTAAAAAAAATGTTGCAGATGTGTCAAGAACAGCCTAAGACTTCCGGTGTGTCACTTGCACTGGTTTTTGTGGGCGGTGCTTTTTGACAGAAACATCTGCAATGCAACTTGAAAGAACCATTTACGTCGCCAGAGGTAATTCGTCTCTCGTCTGCATCTTCACAGAAGAAACTCGTGTGATTGTACAGCTATTACTGCGACGTTAAACAACACGATTTCGTCTTTCATATTGACATTACCCTAAAACATACTGCAACAGAAAAACCTGCTTTATATTAATATCCTATATATATTTATTACATATTATAATCTACGAATTCGTCAATGTAATCCATTATACTATAAGCGTTGTTATGCTTGGTGTGTATAAATATAGATTGCCCAAGGAAAAGATGGAAGGAGCAGTGTCAGCTTGAGAGTTAATTAACTTGCACTACATCTAATCATTCAGAGTTCAATTTAATGATGATGACGATGATGATGATGATGATGATGTACTCCCTGAAAATGCCATTGTTATGCTGCAGCTTGTCTGTGTGTAGTGACTGTAATCCCATACAATGACACTGTTTTTAGTTGGAACATTGAATGAAAATTATTGATATAAAAATTATTTATATAAAACACGCAGAGTAAATAATTTTAATATGAATAAAGAAGATTCATCGATTCTACACCCATAGTATGGCGTGGCAAAATGTTTGTCTGGGGCAAAGACGGGAGTGCTGCTATAATCGTTTGGCGCTTTCGGGTTCGCGATTTCTTCCCCCCCCCCCACCCCCAAGGAAATATTCCTGGTACTTATTTCTGTTAGAGGTTGAGTCGACCCCCAAAAAAAATGCTTCCGAAGGACACCACCGAGAACCGAATACACGATTTTCCGATTTGTAACGCACTGCCTCAACCAACAGCGCCACCGCGCGTGACGAAAAAAATCTCCTACATTATCTACTAATGTCTTCAGACAGCCTTCAGTAACATCCTGTGTGTGTGTGTGTGTGTGTGTTTGTGTGTGTGTATGTGTGTGTGATGTATATATATATATATATATATCTTATACCCAAATATGTTCCTCTGCGCCTATTCTCGTAAATATATTAAATATACAATATATATCTTATTAATATGATTAATATAATTTACATATATGTATATATATAAATATAAAAATTTATTAAATGGAGGATCTTCTTTAGTTAGCGATATGCTTATTGTGTATGACCGTTAGAATATCTAATTGAGATGCGACCGACATTCATTGTGATTGAGGTCAAATCATTCGGCGCATTGTTGCTTGTACTACTGATATGTTTGTATCTATCTAAAATCTGTACAGAGATGTTGTTTTTAAATTTTTTTTAGAAACATATTATCCAGGTACGCGAGAAAAAATGCTCTAATTAAAAGTAAAGCAATTCTTGTACAGGCCTCTTACAGACCCACGGGCTTCCAGGAAGCTGAGACTCCCAGATTTCCAGACAATCGGCGCATAAGGGTGGCAATAATTTTACAGACCGTCTTGGATTGATAAATGGAGCCAGAACATAATATACGGCCTACTGTACTGTGTTTTGATTAGTGCAAATAGGACATGCAGCAGTGGCTGTTGCTTGAAGTTTAGACGTCAGAATTTCGTACGTGAAGAGTTGCAGAACAGATCGGACGGTTACTGCGCTCAGCACTGACTGTTACCGCCAGGTGCCTGAAACCGGACACCTGCTTCAATTATGCCCCTAAGATTTACTGAAGATAAGTTACTTCAAAATACGCAAGAATAAAAATGCGATCCGTAGCTTTATGTAATACAATTAACTGTGGTTGTTTATATTATATGTAGGGCAAGACTTGTTGTATCCTAGAACTTATACAAAATAACTGAAAATTGTATATTCTGTGAAGAAAGTACTGCTTACTAGGATAATTGAAAATATGGCATTACTATTTTGATTCCACGTAATACGATATATAGTACTGCATATACGTGTTCCATAATGCTGTATGGTGTGAGGGCAGTTTCGTTATTTCACAGACTGAGCAGGAATTAGATTGCAGGGAAAGATATAAAGCCTTTCTCTCAGCCACAGTTAAAAGACCGGCTATGGGGCCCAACCAGTTTCCTATCCAGTATCCGGGACGTAAGCGATTGGGGCGTGAATTTAACCAGCCACAGACCTATCGGTTATGGAGGAAGTGTATATTACGTAAAGATACACCTACACCCTCCCACATGTCTACACGACGCACTGTAAAAAAATTGCAACTTCTACCTTTACCTTTACCTTTGTAGCAAGGCATATTGAGGCGCATTTCATAGAAAAAAATTTTAAAAACTTATACTTTAGCCGTATCAACACATTTCTTAGCGTAACTGTTCAGAAGCGACTGCCTGAAAGTCATGTGGCTCAATGTCATCCGCATTCAATCTCGATGATTCGGAATCAGTAAAAATATATCAAGAGACTTCCACACTTCTGTGCGAGAATTAGAAAGTGAGAATCCCTCTTGCTCCCTCAGGCACCGTAGCTTTAATTCTAAATGTAATGTGCAGTCGAATCTGTATTTTAATTAAGCATAAAACTTCACCACCTGAGGAAGGACTCAATATGTTTTTTTGGAGGAGGGTGATTGACCCTCAGTGCCGATTTAGGTGCGGAAGAGGGGACAAATATTTCTGGCCCCGAAGGGCCTCAAACACCCATTCTGCAGTCGCCAATTCTTGGCTTCACAACCACAGTGTCTCCTGGAGCCCTCTGGGCCTGTGCAGGGCTTGCTTTACTTTTCATATAATGGTAAAGCAACCCCTATACAGGCCCAAAGGGTTCCAGTAGTTCGGAGCCCCTTGATTTCGGTCCTATCGGCACATGAAAATAGTAAGGTTGTCAGCCCTACGCACCGTCGGCTTTTATACCACAGGAAATATTCCTGGTACTCATTTTTGTTAAAAGCTGAGTAGATTCCAGGGCGGCCAGAAGAATTAAGTCAATGACGCCATGGGGAATCAAGCCCACGACTTTCCGGCTTGTAGCGCCGTGCTTCAACCACATGCGCCACCGCGTGCCCCACTCTTCATACATATTTCATACTTGTCAAGTTTTAAGAAAAGCGTTTCTGTTTTTTTTTTCCTGAATTGCAAGTACCTTTTTCACAAAAGCCCGCTGCTGACCCATATCCTGACCCACTTGAACCCGACTACACTTTCATAACCTGATATCTCAGCGTCTCTTGTAATAACGTCCTCTCGTAATGAACAGGGCATATACCAAAGTCTCGCACACAGAACTAGGATAACCTGACAGAAATGCGAAGCAGGCAGTTCCACCAACGTAGTACGAACTTCGACAAAATGCCACAAGGAATAGCCTGCCCTCGTCACAGGCCTCTGAAGTTTATGTAAAGACCAAAAGTTACTTACTTACTCCATTGTGCAGAGTCTTTCTTGAGAAGCTAACTGATTTGCAGCTAGTCAAGAAATTCCCCGCATTTTATGGAACCCGAAAGTTCATTACCGCACTCACAAGCGTCCGCCACCTGTCTCTATCCTGGGCCAGCCCAATCCAGTCCATATAACCACATCCCACCTCTTGGAGATCCGTCTTAATATTATCTACCCATCTACTCCCAGGTCTCCTCAGTGGTCTTTTTCCCTTCGGTTTCCCCACCAAGACCCTATACATCCCCCTTTCCTCACCCATACGGACCAAAAGTTACACCTTCCAAAATTCGGATTTTTTTAGAATTAAATTTTTATATCAGACAAGGAAAGGTTCTTGTGCACCGATCCTCAACATAAAAATATAATATGTGTATGTATTCTTCAAGACGGGTGCTTCAATCGGAAACCATGTCTAATTTGCTTTTTTATTGTTTCAATATCTTTGACCCCAAACAGGGAAATTAATAAGAAATCAGCATGGAGAGTCTCTCTTACTGGACACAGATTAAAGGAAGTATGGTCAATTATTTCGGCTAGGGTAATGCCAACCATGTCACTCGCTACGTATTCGCCCAAGCATCGACCGCAGGAACCTCGCACCTTTCCTGCATTGTTAAAATATTTTAACAGAATTTGCTGGTAACAAACAAGCTGAAGAGAATAATTCCCTCTTACCTATTTAACTAGCGTAAAGTCCCTCAAATGATAATGGGAACTTGTAGAATATAAAATTGATTGAGACAGCCATATCTTTGCAGACGAAAACATTTTTGTCCGCAGGAACCAACTCTATCAAAAACATTTAACCTCAAGCAGTCCGTAAACCGCTAAAACAACAAACATGCAAATTTTTGTAATCTAGGTGGAAGATAGTAACTTCAAACTGCTGCTCGCGGGCCACACGTAACCCAACCAATGCAAAACAATGTAATCTGTTACTCGAAAATGTGGTATAGGAGATAACGGTAAAATACTTTTTTTTTCGGATAAATTTGGTCATCATATTTTTTATCAACTACACATGTTTCGTACAGAGAAGCTGAAAAATACGTAAGGAAGACAATGTGAGAAAGGGCAGACGTCACACAGAAGACTGTACGGGCTCTCCAAGAGAAGAGGTTCTCATTTCGTGGAAACGCCGATTCCGTCAGTTTTTCTATTCCTTGCCTTCAAAGGAGACTTAGAGGAGTTAACAATCATTCTTTTCAGAAACTTGAGAACAGGAGAAACATAAGGCTATCGAAATGTGGATTTCTTCTGGATGCAGTCGACATTAGGAGACCGGCTTATACCTTGCTCTTGCATGTAAATTGAGGTATTCATTTTTCTCAGAAACTCAAAGGGCAGAAAATATTTTTAAGTTAACTTTTAAGAATTGATAACACAGTTCTTCTTCGAAACACTACGTTTCTGGCCTGCTCGTTGTCGCGCAATTACGTGACTGACATAGGCTCTCAAAGTGGTGCTAATGAGGAGTCAGGTCTTCTGGGATGTTACGCTCTGTCTTTCTTAAGCAGTTCCCGACGTTTCGAAAGATCGTTGTGTCGGAAACTATTCACCCAACAACAATGTGCAACACCCCCAAGATTTGACTCCACTTTACTGAAACTGGCAGAACTATTCAATCCTATTGCTACCCATTTTATTATTGACCTTGTACAGTCTATAACAATGTTTCCAAGCTAGAACTCCCCAGAAGATCCTTAGAGTTTCCATGAGAAATCGTGTGGAGGAGGGGTGTTCGGGAAACCCAAAATTTGAAACACAGAAAATTTCAAAATTCCTTCGAAATATTTTTGAAAATTTTCTTGAATTTTGCAATAATTTAGCTGTAACTGAATTTCCCTCTCCGCTATCAGCTTTATCTGGCCTCTAAAACTTTTCATAGGTACGGAATCCTCGCGGTATAAAAAATTATTCTATGTCCCCCTCTATGAAGAAAAGATTGGAAAAATCCGGTGTAGATGTTGTTAAATAAGTTACGTACAAGAGCAAATGGCGCACATTGATAAGAGAAGTAACATTTCATTGGTTTGTGTATAATCTTCAATGTTTTGGAAATCAGAGAGGACGTTAAATGCTTGGAACTGAGTAATAAAAACATTTGGGTAAAATTTAAGCAAATGTCCTCTACCCCCAGAGTCAATAGTTTTGCTCCTCCAGATGCTAACTGGCCCAGTAATCAATCAAACATATTCTATAACCAGCACCTTGTGACAGACTTCTTGACAATTTAAGAGTCACTAAGATGATAATAAAATTTCTCCTCTTCCATGAAATTTGCAATTTCACCCACAATAGTGCCACCCCAAGCGCTTACCCTTTGACAAACAAATGCAATCAAAAAGTTCGAGGTGTTTCTTTAAACTTTATTTCAATATAATCTTCTATCTGCCACAACCTGTCAATATCTTCACTTTTTCCGTTGTCTCCTGTGTTAGTGGCTTTACTTGATATGATGGTGTCCGCACCCACATCAAACTCTCCCTAATCAACCCAGTGCCGGCAGTTGATATAAGCTCTCACAAACTGTCGTCGGCCACAAAGCAGATCCGGTATCCACTTTCTAGAGTGTACGATTATACGCCCTTACCCATAAACATGTTTATGACTTCAGCCGGTGTTCCTACATGAGTCCAAGCCCAGTCTGTTCGTGTAATACATCGCACTGTGCGACACATCTAAACGTATTTTTCATAAAGTTTTTGACAAGTGGTTACAAAGATTCCGTTCTGAAGTTTCTGCAAGAACAGACACAAATCAATGACTTTATACCATCTTTTACATATACCATAAATAAATGTATATTTTTAGAAAGTCGTACATATATTCTTGTCTTGTATGGCTCCAATATATTTCTGTACACAATAATATTAAGTAGCATATGTCCAGTTGTAAGTATGTCTGATAACACAATGTCTTGGAAGAAGGCCATTCTCGCGTTACATTATCGCTTATTGTCATTTTTTTAACACCTTAAATGCCCCTTAGTATCTCTGTAGAGGACCCATTAAAATCGCGCCGACAGTTTGAATGTATTTATGCATGAAAAACTACGAGAACATTTAGACTGATCACTATAACATTTCAGATATCGGGGTCACTAAAAGTGAAATAATAAGAATACACATTTTTAACCAACGAAATTCACTAACTGCAATAAAATAAAACAGATTTTAAAACACACTGTATATTGGTTGCCAACTTCTACACGTTTTGGCACCAAGGTGCCATTTTTAGGGAGTTCATTGACAACAAAAGTTTGTAAGTCCAACACGTAAACGTACGTGTTGGACTTACAAACTTTTTGTTAAATGGTGCCGAAACATGTAGAGTTGGCACGTAATACAAAATGTGTTTTATGATCTGTTTTACTGGGTTTTAATTAGTACATTTTTGGTTACAAATATGGAATGTGGGAGAAGTAAGGGTACGAATAACATAGAAATGAAACAATGAGAATCCCAAGACAAGAGTCCCAGAACAGATTATGATAGGATTTGCTAGATCAATAGACTAGCTGAAAAACTAAGCCACAGATAGAAACATAATATTAAAATATGTCAGACGTAAGGGTGTAAAGTGGAGCCATCTGGATCCTGACAGGGACCAGGGAACGGCTCTTTTAAGCAACGAAACTTCGTTTTCCATACAACGAGAAACATATCATGACTAGATGATAAATTACACTTATTTCAAGAAAATTCTGCTCCAAGGATTTAGATAAATTAATAGTAGGTATAAAAAATTATACAGTAAGTCCAGGAAGAATGAGATAGGCGGGCCATGTAGCACGCACGGGGGAGAATAGAGGCGCTTATAAAGTTTTGGTGGGGAAACGTGAGGGACAGACACCACTTGGAGGTGTTAGGCGTAGATGGTGTGGTAATATTAAAATGGATCTTTGGGAAGTGGGATGGGGGCGTGGGCTGGATTGATCTGGCTCAGGATAGGGACAAGTGGCGGGCTCTTTTTAAAGCCGTAATGAACCTTCGGGCCCTATAAAATGTGGGGAATTTCTTGACCAGCTGACAGCCGGTTAGCTGCTCAAGAAGAACTGTGCTCCATGGAGTTATTTAGTCAGTTAGGTAGTTAGATTAGCAAACTCTAATTAGAAACAGATGTACATATTATACAAAGAACGAGATATGGTGGTGCAGATAAAAGTACGCGATAGTAGAAACCCCAAAACAAAGCACATAACTGAAAGGTAGTAAAAGAAGATAAAATTCACGGAAATGGAAACAGAAAATCGTAAAAATCCAAAGTAATTTTCATGACATTCTTTTTAGATGAAGTAAAATTGTGGGTTCTGGAATTATAAGATATTTTATCTGCACACACAATAATATCGCCCATCCATAATGCGATAACATTAGTCCACTGAAATTAGCAGAAGAACAGCAATCGGCTAGGAAGTAGCAGCTGACGGCTCGCTATGTCATCTTGGTGCAGAAAAGTTGTTCAGGGCACGAACAAAACTCACTAGCCCGTGTGTTCACAGATATTATTTTCACGTTCAAATCGTAACTTATGTCAACATTTGTAAGACAGAAAGTCCCAATAATAGAAGTACCGACTTCACATTCGGGCATTGGAATTCTGATATAATGTTAAGCTGTTCAATGTGGAAAGATACTTTGGTGTCGTCCACAGTCACGAGCTTTAATTTAGATAAATTTAAACCGAGGGGAAAGTTGATCTAAGCAATGTTAAAACATTTGGTACATAGAGTTATTACTATACTTTCAATGATAAAAATTCTTTAGAGCATTTAAAATTAGTACGTAGAAAAGGAACTGAATTTTTTCCCCCTTATAAGACTGGGAACGTCGTCCGAAAGCCATTTGGAAAGCGTCGAATCAAGGGTAAACAAGCGCAAACATTGCATGCGAAGCCACAGAAGCTGAACAGAGCGATGCTGTTTTACGACAGACGGTTTTTCAGTCCTGTAGTCCATTTCGGTTCCGAGTCGTGCAGCTGTTTTACTGAGATGAAGTAAGTAGCTCGTCGTGTAACATTTCGGACGACGACTTTATAAAGCTGAGGCGAAACAGGTGCTCTAAACGTCATAACGGAAAGAAAAGGAGCACAGCGGAATAAGGCGTAAAGAGTAAAAACCCGTACTTTTTTAAATTTATAATCGGTCAGAAAGTATACAATCTATAAGCCAATGTGACGATTATACAAGTACACTACGATTCTATGTATTAAAATGAAGTGGTAGGGCATTCATTCAGCGATGTTAAGCCAGGTGCCTTACAAGTTGAAAGGCCAGCATCGTTTTAGTCTCCTATTGCTTACATGTTGTAGTAGTGGCTCTAATAGTGGAATGGGATGGGCTTCCAGGTTGTTGTGATGCTTATTGGTTCTTTCATGGATAACGTCACTTACGTAAGTGATGTTGAAGTCTGTATGTTGAGTACGATTTATTACATACCAGATTGCATTTGCTATGGCTCTGAAAATTTTGGATTTGGATCTCTGCATGATGACTATGTTTGTCTTTGGCGCAATCCCACAATTCTATTCCGTAGCTCCAAGTAGGTTTGATTACCGCTTTGTAGATGAGTAATTTGTTTCCTATAGATAGATGGGATTTTTTCCCTATTAACCAGTTGATATCTTTTGTTTTTAAGTCGATGTTTTCTTTTCCTGGCGATGAGACCCGTACATATGCGCATGGTTCTAGTTCTGACCTCAAACCCTTTCAAAATGTCTTCACATTTTTAGAATGTTTAATGCAAATATTATCTCAGCACCATCATGGAAGGGCTGGGGGAAACCCCGTAAACGCATAAACTGTATGAAAATTTTTCCATACCTTTCAAATAGGAACCTATAGAATACGAGTAGAAATTCTACACATAATGTATGACATTCGATTCCGCTTCTCATAAATCTCGAAATTTCGGACTGTTTTTATAAGAGTTTATCACTGGACCTTATCCTGAGCCAGCCGATTTCAGTCCACGTACCCACACCTATTTCTTCAAGATATAACCTATTGTCCTCTAGTTTACAAATACCACAAAATCGAATCTTGTAAATAAATTATTCCCATAAAGCGCAGAACCAGACGGCGGTAGAAATAACAGAACCGCCAAGTGCGCTTAAATAGGTGAAGTGATGTGAAGATTAGTGGTGTGGAGTGAAATGGCGTGATTTATGTGCAGCGATTTTCTTTTGGAGTTCAGTTAAGTAAAGTGAAGTGAGTTACGGTGAAGTTCTTGGAGACAAAAGTGCCGTGTACAGTAGGGTGACATTAAACTGAGGGTTCGTGAGGTATTGTGACTATTTCTTTTGGTGTGTATCTTGTAATGTGGTTGTTTTAACTTCTTTGTAATGTGTAGGTGAGTGTATGTGGGGGTGTACTGAAAATCGTGTGGGTGTTTTTGTAATATATATACTTGTATTTACTGTGTTTCGTGTTATTTGTACCGTGTTTTTGTATTGTTTCTTTTATGTATATTTATTCATATTTTTTGTGTCTGTACTAGAGTAAGGGCTACTCTCACCGAATGAAAACTCAATTGCAGTAAGTAAGTAAGTAAGTAAGTAAGTAAGTAAGTAAGTAAGTAAGTAAGTAAGTAAGTAAGTAAGTAAGTAAGTAAGTAAGTAAGTAAGTAAGTAAGTATGTAACTAACTAAGTAATAATAATAATAATAATAATAATAATAAG
>Ga0123357_10013327_pt1 | contig 10662 bp, 5 predicted proteins | sample TergutEmb28metaG_FD_89873 | JGI IMG/M metagenome (GOLD analysis project Ga0123357, IMG submission 89873) | Embiratermes neotenicus P4 segment gut microbial communities from Petit-Saut dam, French Guiana - Emb289 P4 | ecosystem: Host-associated > Arthropoda: Insects > Digestive system > Gut ...
CGTCTGTTAGCTACTGCAATACAGTAATGTACCGTCTGTTAGCTACTGCAATACAGTAATGTACCCTCTGTTAGCTACTGCAGTACAGTAATGTACCTTCTGTTAGCTACTGCAGTACAGTAATGTACCGACTGTTAGCTACTGCAGTACAGTAATGTACCGTCTGTTAGCTAATTCAGTACAGTAATGTACCGTCTGTTAACTACTGCAGTACAGTAATACACCGTCTGTAAACTACCACAATACAGTAATGTACCGTCTGTTAGCTACTGTAGTGCAGTAATGTACCGTCTGTTAGCTACTGCAGTACAGTAATGTACCGTCAGTTAACTACTGCAGCACTTTAATATACCGTCTGTTAGCTACTGCAGTACAGTAATGTACCGTCTATTACCTACTGCAGTACAGTAATGTACAGTCTGTTAGCTACTGCAATACAGTAATGTACCTACTGTTAGCTACTTCAATACAGTAATATACATTCTGTTAGCTACTGCAATACAGTAATATACCGTCTGTTATCTACTGCAGTACAGTAATGTACCGTCTGTTAGCTACGTCAGTACAGTAATGTACCGTCTGTTAACATCTGCAGTACAGTAATGTACCGTCTGTTAGCTACTGCAGTACAGTAATGTACCGTCTGTTAGCTACTGCAGTACAGTAATGTACCGTCTGTTAGCTACTGCAGTACAGTAATGAACCGTCTGTTAGCTACTGCAGCACATTAATATACCGTCTGTTAGCTAATGCAGTACAGTAAAGTACCCTCTATTAGCTACTGCAGCACAGTAATGTACCGTCTGTTAGCTACTGCAGTACAGTAATGTACCGTCTGTTAGCTACTGCAGTACAGTAATGTACCCTCTGTTAGCTACTTCAATACAGTAATGTACCTTCTGTTAGCTACTGCAGTACAGTAATGTACCTTCTGATAGCTACTGCAGTACAGTAATGTACCGTATGTTAGCTACTGCAGTACAGTAATGTACCGTCTGTTAGCTACTGCAGTACAGTAATGTACCGTCTGTTAGCTACTGCAGTACAGTAATGTAGCGTCTGTTAGCTACTGCAGTACAGTAATGTACCGTCTGTTAGCTGCTGCAGTACAGTAATGTACCGTCTGTTAGCTACTGCAGTACAGTAATGTACCGTCTGTTAACTACTGCAGTACAGTAATATACGATCTGTTAAATACTGCAGTACAGTAATGTACCATCTGCTAACTACTGCAGTACAGTAATGTACCGTCTGTTAGCTACTAGAGTATAGTAATATACCGTCTGTTTTCTACGGCAGTACATTAATGTATCGCCTGTTATCTACTGCAGTACAGTTATGTACCATCTGTTAGCTACTGCAGTTCAGTAATGTACCGTCTGTTAGATACTGCAGTACAGTAATGTACCTTCTGTTAGCTACTGCAGTACAGTAATGTACCGTCTGTTAGCTAGTGCAGTACAGTAATGTACCGTCTTTTAACAACTGCAGTACAGTAATGTACCGTCTGTTATCTAATGCAGTACAGTATTGTACCGTCTGTTAGCTACTGCAGTACAGTAATGTACCGTCTGTTAGCTGCTGCAGTACAGTAATGTACCGTCTGTTAGCTACTGCAGTACAGTAATGTACAGTCTGTTTGCTACTGCAGTACAGTAATGTACCGTCTGTTAGCTACTGCCGTACAGTAATGTACCGTTTGTTAGCTACTGCAGTACCCTAATATACCGTCTGTTAGCTACTGCAGTACAGTAATGTACCGTCTGTTAGCTACTGCAATACAGTAATGTAGCATCTGTTAGCTAATGCAGTACAGTAATGTACTGTCTGTTAGCTACTGCAGTACAGTAATATACCGTCTGTTAGCTAATGCAGTACAGTAATGTGTCGTCTGTTAGCTACTGCTGTACAGAAATGTACCGTCTGTTAGCTACTGCAGTACAGTAATGTACTCTCTGTTAGCTACTGCTGTAGAATAATGTAACGTCTGTTAGCTACTGCAATACAGTAATGTACCGTCTGTTAGCTACTGCAATACAGTAATGTACCGTCTGTTAGCTACTGCAGTACAGTAAGGTACCTTCTGTTAGCTACTGCATTACAGTAATTTACCGTCTGTTAGCTACTGCAGTACAGTAATATAACGACTGTTAACTACTGCAGTACAGTAATGTACCGTCTGTTAGCTACCGCAGTACAGTAATGTACCGTCTGTTAGCTACTGTAGTACAGGAATGTACCGTCTTTTAGCTACAGCAGTACAGTAATGTACCTTCTGTTATCTACTGCAGCACAGTAATATACCGTCTGTTCGCTACTGCAGTACAGTTATGTACCGTCCATTAGCTACTGCTGTACAGTAATGTACCGTCTATTAACTACTGCAGTACAGTAATGTACCTTCTGTTAGCTACTGAAGTACAGTAATATACCTTCTGTTAGCTACTGCAATACAGTAAATTACCGTCTGTTATCTACTGCAGTACAGTAATATACCGTCTGTTAGCTACGTCAGTACAGTAAAGTACCGTCTGTTAACTACTGCAGTACAGTAATGTACCCTCTGTTATCTACTGCAGTACAGTAATGTACCGTCCGTTAGCTACTGCAGTAGAGTAATGTACCGTCTGTTATCTACTGCAATACAGTAATGTACCGTCTCTTAGCTACTGCAGCACAGTAATGTACCGTCTGTTAGCTACTGCAGTACTGTAAAGTACCGTCTATTAGCTACTGCAGCACAGTAATGTACCCTCTGTTAGCTACTGCAATACAGTAATCTACCGTCTGTTTGCTACTGCAGTACTGTAATGTACCGGCTGTTAGCTACTGCAGTACAGTACTGTACCGTCTGTTAGCTACTGCATTACAGTAATTTACTGTCTGTTATCTACTGCAGTACAGTAATGTACCGTCTGTTAACTACTGCAGTGCTGTAATGTACCGTCTGGTGGCTACTGCAGTACAGTATTGTACCGTCTGTTAGCTACTGCAGTACAGTAATGTACCTTCTGTTAGCTACTGCAGTACAGTAATGTACCGTCTGTTATCTACTGCGGTACTGCAATGTACCTTCTTTTAGCTACTGCAGTACAGTAATGTACCGTCTGTTAGCTACTGCAATACAGTAATGTACCGTCTGGAAGCTACTGCAGTACAGTAATGTACCGTCTGTTAGCTACTACAATACAGTAATGTACCGTCTGTTAGGTACTGCAGTACAGTAATGTATTTTCTTTTAGCTACCGCAGTACAGTAATTTACCGTCTGTTATCTAGTGCGGTACATTAATGTACCCTCTTTTAGCTACTGCAGTACAGTAATGTACCGTTTGTTAACTACTGCAGTACAGTAAAGTACCGTCTGTTATCTACCGCAGTACAGTAAAGTACTGCGGTAGATAACAGACTGTTAGCTACTGCAATATAGTAATGTACCGTCTCTTACCTACTGCAGTACAGTAATTTACCGTCTGTTATCTACGTCAGTACAGTAATGTACCGTCTGTTAACTACTGCATTATAGTAATGTACATTCTGTTAGCTTCTGCTGTACAGTAATGTACCGTCTGTTAGCTACTGCAGTACAGTAATTTACCGTCTGTTAGCTACTGCAGTACAGTAATATGCCGTCTGTTAGCTACTGCAGCACAGTAATATACCGTCTGTTATCTACTGCAGTACAATAAAGTCCCGTCTATTAGCTACTGCAGCACAGTAATGTACCTTCTGTTAGCTACTGCAGTACAGTAATGTACCGTCTTTTAGCTACTGCAGTACAGTAAAGTACCCTCTGTTAGCTACTGCAGTACAGTAATGTACCGTCTGTTAGTTACTGCAGTATAGTAATGTACCGTCTGTTAGCTACTGCAGTACACTAATGTATCCTCTGTTATCTACTGCAGTACAGTAATGTACCGTCTGTTAGCTACTGCAGTACAGTAATGTACCGTCTGTTAACTACTGCAGTACTGTAATGTACCTTCTGTTGCCTACTGCAGTACAGTATTGTACCCTCTGTTAGCTACTGCAGTACAGTAATTTACCGTCTGTTATCTACTGGAGTGCAATAATGTACCGTCTGTTAACTATTGCAGTACTCTTATGTACCGTCTGTTAGCTACTGCAGTACAGTAATATACCGTCCTTTAGCTACTGCAGTGCAGTAAAGTATCGTCTGTTAGCTACTGCAGTACAGTAATGTACCGTCTGTTATCTACTGCAGTACAGTAATGATGTTTGCTTTGTTTAACTGTTTTGTTATCGTGTGTTTTCCTAAGTGCCCTTCCTAGTGGTTTTGGTCAGTCGATATGTAATTAACAAATTTAGAGTTGGTGGATGTTCACCACAAAATTGAACACATTTTATATAGAATTCAGAACCCTGTCTGTGTGCTGTTTCCTTGTATAATTATCAATCCCCCAATATCGGACTTTTCCCTAATAGTAGAGTCTTTTATTCATTCATATGTCCTGAATCGTACCGTATTCCTGAAGCTGAAAGTGTTCCAACTATTCCTGCTAAACCATGAACTGGTTATGTTGCTGCCATATTCGAATTTCACAGCCAGCTTCTGTCAGGTTGTGTAACAAGAGCTAAGCTAAGCGGCTTCCAGCACATTTCACAGCCTTCTCTATGTGTCAGCAAATTTTAATATTATAAATTTTTATAATGTGAACTTTAATCACATCCATGCGTTGCTTCAAGTTACGTCACTGCAGTTATGTTCCTTTCAAACACAGAAATTATTACTAGCAGAAAACAACCTGCTGTCAGTCTGTCATATTACATCAGCAACTAATCCCTCTGTTGAATTTCCATGAATTTCGGTATGGCAGTTTATTACCAAAGAATTTGAAACCAGCTTTCTTTGTGAAAACTGTCTCAGTGACTGTCACACTTTTACCGTAAGGCGATCCATTCTGTTATCTTTTAAACATTAAACCAACAAACCAACCGCTATATCAGTCGAGCACAACCAATGACAGTAGAAACACAAAACTTCAAACTACACACAACCATCACTGGCTATTCAGACCCACATTCTTAATAGAATCATCCCCTACCCTAACACTGCCCTGTTTTTTTCACTTCTACCCCAAATAGTTCTAATTTGTACCTCCCAAATTACCTTCCATTGTCGTGACCCCGACCAATATAGACACCTCATATAGCATATGTTGATTAATATGTCATTTTTCTTTTGAATATTTTGCCCAAAAATATCAATGCAAGTATGCAACACACGCATATGTTTGTATTTCTGCCTGTTGTAAAAACTCTGTTATACAAACCAGTCAGATAATGTTGAATAGGGAAATAATCACTGTTTGTACTCAGACCCATACAAAATACATAATTACACTGAATGAGCGGAACGTAGTATTTGTGAATATTAAACTGGTGGTATGTATAGTGACCACAGGGCTGTTAAGTGTTAAGCCTTTGTTATAAAATCCAATGAGTTGTGGTGTGAAGGAAAATAATTGTGATTTTCTCAGATCAACACAAAACACATAAATACACTGTATGGGCACAACGTACAAATCGTGTATATTAAATTGGTGTTACATATAGTGACCACTGGGTTTTAGAAGGTAAAATTTAGCTTATAAATTCATTCAGTTAAGCCTGGTTAGTGAAATAATCGCTGTTTGTTCTCAAACCCACACAAAACACATAAATACACTGTATGCAAAATGTATAATTGCTGAATGTTAAATTAGTGGTAAATAGTGGCCACAGGACTTTAAAGGGTTAATTCTTGGTTATAAGAAACCAGTCAGTTAATTCTGTGTAAGAAAATAACGGCTGTTTGTTCTCAGATCCATTCAAGGCAAATAAATACACCTTGTGGGCAGAACGTAGTAATTGTGAACGTAAATCTGGTGGTACTCATATTGACCACTGGGCAGTAAAGAGTTAAATCTCGTTCATAAAAACCAACCAGTTAATGCTGTATAGGGAAATAATCGCTGTTTGTTCTCAGGTCCACACAAAACAAAAAAATACACTGTGTGGGAAGAGCGTAGATTTGTTGAATGTTAAACTGGTGGTACATATAGTGACCAATGGGACGTAAAAAATTAAATATCTTTTATAAAACCAACCAGGTAATGGTATGTAGGGAAATAATCTCTCTTTGTTCTAAGATCCACACAAAACAAAGAATACATTATGTTAGCAGAACATATAATTTCTGAATATTAAAATTTCGGTACATATAGTGACCACCGGGCTGTACAGCTTTAAGGCAACCACTGCCTTCGACTGTTGTAGCACTGAACACGCAGTTTCCAATTCCAGTCTGTACTGTACGTACATACTATAGTATACGTACATGCAGTTTGTGTTGTGTTGTGCTCTGCAGGCAGACACATTGCAATGTTCCAACTGCAGTCATCAGACTGTTGCTAAATGCCAACAAACTATATATTATCTCATCAGAAGTTCATTGCCAGTAAACAGCCGCCATATTCTTACAAGTTCAGTAACAGAATGATAATGTAATGTGGGACATGTGCCTTTGTTACTGTACTGTTACAGCACAGCGTTGGATCAAATAATGAAGTCCTGAACCAGGAATATTATTGTCATAGCCCAGGTTAGACTTCAATAAATACATGGGTTTCTATATTATCCTGACTAATTGCCGTGGTGTAGTGGATTGTTCTGCTTCATATTCTGCAGTTAGCACTTTCAATTAAGTCATAGGGATTGGCTGCAATGGTAAAGATTTGCATGAGTTACCTCATTCTCTTTCAGGATGGCATCTCAGATTGGGCCTTAACTATTTCCGCTACATCATTTCCGATGTAGTATTGACGAATCATCCTATCAGTTGATATGGTGTTTTATGTGGTTTTGGAAGCATCATTCAAGAAACCAAGAATAATAAATCAATAAATAAATAAATATTTTGTTTTGCAGCATTCGACTGAGGGAGGCTCAGAATTAATGTGATGAAGTGAAACACCTCTACCTTAAATTGTACAGTTCAAAAGAGAACTTTCTGGCAAAATTTGAATGTGAGCAGAAGGCAAAGAATGATCTCGCCACTCTTCTGGACATAGAAACTGAAAAATTAAGGAAGGCACAGCCAGAATTAGAGACTGAACGTTAGAAGTTAAGTGCTGCAGTCGCAGTATTGAACATTGCAACTTCATCTAACCCACTGTGTGGTAAAACATTGATAGGCATGCAGGTCATGAACATTACCCACTTCTATTGAAGGTTCTTCACCATGTACACACAAGTCCACAATTCGAACCTGTTCTCATCAATTTAGTCTCTTCGTTAGCTCCATCCTCCATTCCTTCACTATCCATTTTAATATTATCTTCTCATACACGACTTCAACATTAATATCAAAAGGAAAAGCTGCTTAAGAGACAAGATGAATATCAAATATAATACCATGAACAGTTTACAGAGCTGCTGACATCCCGACATTCAACAGATGTTGAGGAATTGAGGCGAGATTTGGGTACAGAAAAGGAGAATTTACGAGCTGTGGTGATGGATCTGCAAGCAGACCTGAGTCGGTTAGTTGTTACGTGGCGACTGTTACAGAGGAGATTAAGAGGGCTGAGTGCAGCTGTAAAATGAACGGATGTTTTTGAGTGATATTTGAGTGAAATGTTACATATATCAGTGTCAGATCAGGCAGTTTGGGGTCACTACATACATTTTTAGAGACCGACGTCTGATTGTTGTTATATGCTTTTAGGGTAATTTAATAAGGACAAAGGTAAAGGATGTCCCATTACATGTCAAGCAGGCACAAAGCGGAAGCAGAGGTATAGCACTTTGTATAGAAGATCTCAGCACTAAAAGTGGTTGGTGTTTAGTACCACACCCTGGCCACTTCATCTCCAGGAAACCGAACTGGTACTCATTGTACAGTAAGTGGTTAGGCCTCAGGCTGTTCTGGGTGGCTCCAAACAATCTTGCCCCCAACAGCATGTGAACCCCAGACCACCCAGCCCACAGTAAGTCACTATGTTGACCGAGCTATTATGGCGCCCTTTAAACGTGAATAGGATCTGTAACAATAGGAATGGTTATTGAAATAAAACATACATTTTAGGGTTACCTGTTTCACTGGGAAGGACACCTGGCCCTGCAGTAAATGCACCACAACATTGTAGTTAATACAAATATCTGTCATGTTATCTGTGGCAAATTAGACCCAATAAAAATATATTACAACAGGATGTCATGTATAAAGATATTTTCCTCACAACGCTAGATATTCCATACAGCTTAACTTTCTTGATTTAATTGTGTATTAAATTAGACAAAGTTACAAAATTACTGAAAAGAGATGTTACGTGTTTATTGTGGGTTTAAAATCTGCTTAGCTGCACTGATTGTGGGTGACTTTATAGCAGGACTGTTTGCAGGACATTTAGGTTTAGATGATAGAAAATATTTACAGTAAATTACAACACATTAGCGATATATACCACTTCACAGCCAGTGGGCCTTTAGCACAGTTACTGTCAGTTTGTTGGCTGAACATTTTCCTTTTGTTGCATATGTCATGTGGATGACTACAAACTGTACTTCAGGTCGGCCCATAAATGTTGCAGCAGAACAGACAGGCGGTATGACAGATCTCCGGTTCACACAGCAGTCACAATGAACAGTGCTGTGACAGCAGTTTGGTAGTAATTTTACAGCACAATGTTGTGTTGTGGCTAAAAGGTATAGCAATAAATTAGTTACAACTGCTTAATATCAATTTTCTACCCTAGTGATCAGTGCAGAAGAACAAGCCTTACTGTTGTTACTGCAGTTCAGGCAAGCCTGTCTCTCTGCTTCATCTGTATGTATCTACCGACAGAACAGTGTCTTTTGGCAGAAGGTACCTGTCTGCATTACAGCAGTTTGGTTTCATTATTAAGGCTCCTGCAACAGTAATTACTATAATTGCCCAGTGCATTATCGTTTGTAGTGGATCAAGGGCCAGTAAAGAAAGTGAGTCTGCCATTTGTTGGTGTGGTGTGAAAATGTGAATCAGAACTGGAGTTATGAAGACAGTTGTTTTGTTACTTAGTAATTTAAAAGGTATAAAGAAACATGTGGAAGACATTTCAGCAGATGCAGTATCGGGCTGTAAGTTTTGTTCTGCTGTATTATTTTAAGGATGTAATTATAATATTAAAAATTATACAATTTTGACTACACTAAGCCCCACTTATCACGAGATATCAACTCGGTTCTTCAAATATTCTTTTAATGCACATCAACTCAGTCAACATGTCAGCTCTGCCACACTGTCAAGTGGGAGAAAAACAAGACTGTAGTGACTAGAGATTATATATATCTACATTCTGCCACACTGCCAACATGTTACTGTTCCTTTGAAAAAATTTCAGCATTTAACACAACACACAGATATATCAGACAGCGATATAAGAAATGTATGTTGTGACTTTTATCGCCTGATATATAAAAACTCAACAAGGCAGCCATTGTGAGACAGTGGAACAGTGAGGCAGTAGTTTTCTGAAATCAGTATGTGATTCTGTTCGTTGAATACCTACTGGTTTGTGATTTTCTGTCATTTATAGATGAGACTTATTGCACTGACATGTTGACATTCATGAACAGAACGGCAGATTTATTTCACAATAGTTACTGTTCCTGCTGACCAATGAAATGACATGCAGGGAGATTTCTGTACTGTACTTTTAACGTGCTGTTTGGCAGACTGAACAGACTGTTGAATGTGTTGCAGTGTACAGAAATACTGCTGTATAGTAACAAGTGGAGTGTTTTGCAGGCTCATTCAAAAGTAACTGTTCTCAGATATCCACTCCTCCTCCTGCTTATCATTGTCATCATAATCATCATCATCACCATATTTTCAGCTCATCCACAACTTGATTGCAGAATGACAAATTGTGTGCAAATACCACACTCAAATTTATATACTATATATACTTTAGTACATTTAAGTTTATGTCTCACTCAGCTCTTCCTAAAATGAGAAACATTTCAGACAAAATTTGTTTCTTAATTCAAAACAACACTTTATATTCAGTAACTTTCTTTCGAAAGTCGTGCCATTTATGAGATAATGTGCAACAATATGGTAGAGCAGGGCAGGCCACAGATGGCAATATGGCGCACGCCCAAGGCATGCTGGATAATTAAGGCTATAATAACACACCCAGAATATTTAATACTTATTGCCTTTCCACTACAACTGTGTTCACACGAAAGAACCAAATTATTACGTCATACACACAATGCCTGTCTTGCTACCATTATTACTAAATAACACAAACAAAACAGCAATAAATAGCAATGACAGGCATTCTTTGTTTGCTGTATATTTTAACAATCTACTTTTCCCATAAAAACATTCACAACGCACACATTCAATACAATCATTACCCCCAGTTCCCTTTAATTGCGCACTGCCATATATGCTGTTTTGTGCGGCTGACACAGTCACAACTCTTTGCTGTACCAAACACTGTGCTTTCTGTACGGTACGCGCTGTCACACCCAAGTTTACATGGTGACGATATGTAGTGCCTCCACAGGTGGATAATCTCGCCTAGATTCTATTTCCTTTACAAACAGGTTCTACCAGCTGTGTGTCCGATCAGACACTGTCTGGACCTATCGTTATCCCTAAATAGCTGCC
>Ga0123357_10013328_pt1 | contig 10662 bp, 5 predicted proteins | sample TergutEmb28metaG_FD_89873 | JGI IMG/M metagenome (GOLD analysis project Ga0123357, IMG submission 89873) | Embiratermes neotenicus P4 segment gut microbial communities from Petit-Saut dam, French Guiana - Emb289 P4 | ecosystem: Host-associated > Arthropoda: Insects > Digestive system > Gut ...
ACTTTTCGGGGGAAAACCCCTCCCCCAAAAGCGCAATATTAATATTCTCTGCCATGGAAACCGCAAAACTAAAATAAAGAGAGGTGTGTGGGAGCTTTTGGCAAGAATGATTACAACGTGACAGTCAGCTACATGTTACCGCCCAGCTGACATCTCACGGTCTTGTTTGAATCGCAGAATTAGACTGCGTCTTGATTAGAAATCGATGAAGTTTCGAATATGCTTACGAACGTCTTAGAGGAATATGTTGCCTCCATCTTCAAGGCACAATCTCTTTTGGGACTGAAGGTGATGATGGTTACATGTGTCCAATGTCGATGTGTTTCGTGTCTAGGTTTCGCCAGGCACGTCACAGTTTCCTACATACGTAAATTGACTCGAGAAAACCATAACAGCCTTCTGAATTTTAAGACAGTTTCTCAAAGAGAAATTTATAGGCCCACGATATCAAAAGGTACAACTTGGCGAGGCCTTATACGAACGAAACCAAGAAGAATCCAGACCCAAACACAAACACTTAGTTCAAAAATGTAACATTCTGAATCTTAAAAATTAATCTAATATTTTAAAACTCACTTCGTATATAACAGAGAAACCCCCAGCGACTCTACAACAGAAGCACGTGGATATAATCCGTATACAAATGCAAAGTTTTTTTTTTGTTGCGTGTAAAGGAGTTGTTACACACGTCACCACTTTGATTCGAAATAACAAATGAGCTGAAAGTAGGTTGCAGCCTTGTCTTGGAAGCGTCATTTCTCGTCCAACACATTCTTCATTCCACAATGAAGGACATCAACTATAATTTGTTTTTGCAAAGAAGCTGGTAGGGATTAATGTTACAAGTACAAAAATAAGCGTCAGACTTAAATGGAAAGTATACTTATAACAACATATCCTTCACACACACACACACACACCCTCACTCTCCACTAATACTGGAGATATAAACTCCAGCTCTGTGGTACACGAACAGATGTAATTCTTTGCAATATGTGGCTCTTGATAAAGTGATAATTTTCTGATATTACATTATCCATTTAATATAAACTCACTGCTCTTGCGCTCCTGTATTTATTTTCAAAGGTCTCGAGGCTATGCTATATATGTTTTCATGGCCTCAGGTTACTGCAATTAATCTGCAATAGGAGGTCATGCACGTCCCTTCAGGTGTCAAATTTAACCCTGAGCTTAATTAAATACCACATTTTGAAAAAGTATTTTGTGGGTGTTTTTATTCGGAAGTCCTGCATTCATATTTCAGCCCGGAGACAAGATACCCTATTTAGATTGTTATCTGGTATATACCTAAAAACCCCACGGCTGCTTCCTTCCACATCATCTCCAATTTTTAATTCCCTACTTATCCTACCAATCGTTGTTAAGTAAAGCATCTCCTTACATACACGTGCACACAGCACGCAAGTCTCACGTTGTGTGTCACATATCTTTGCAGTGATTCCCAGTTCCCATGGTTACCCGGCTACGTCATCAAATCACATTTGCTACTCTTACAATTGGCCAGATTTACTGGGTTGTGCCGTCACATCCTGGTGTTCGTGATTAGGAAATTGTGTCTTCACATCCTGGTGTTCGTGATTAGGAAATTGTGTCGTCACATCCTGGTGTTCGTGATTAGGAAATTGTGTCGTCACATCCTGGTGTTCGTGATTAGGAAATTGTGCCGTCACATCCTGGTGTTCGTGATTAGGAAATTGTGCCGTCACATCCTGGTGTTCGTGATTAGGAAATTGTACCGTCACATCCTGGTGTTCGTGATTACGAAATTGTGCCGTCACGTCCTGGTGTTTGTGATTAGGAAATTGTGTCGTCACATTCTGGTTGGCATTTGTTGTCGGTTTCTCTGGGTAGCGTTTCGGAACTTTGTTTTGTATTTTGCCATATTTAAGTGATCATTAGGACTGTATTTAATTCAGGAGTCTAGATTTTGTACCGTGGTGCCTAGTATTTGTAGACCTTCAGTGTGGGATTTACTGCATGTCACAATTCGGGAGTGTAGAATTTTGAGGTGACTCCGAGATTTTGAAACAATTGTGTAGGTATTGTTGTTACTGTTGTCGTATGTTGAAGCACCTCTTTCACAGAAAGTGTTTAAAATATATCATAGCACATCGAGAATGTTAACAATAACCAGCAATAGTGGTAAACATAACCACGAAGATGATGGAACATGGAGCCTTTAGATTACAAATGTTCAAAGTTGAATGATGTTGTACAACGCTTTAGTGTACTGAGTCAATAAATCATGGTGGAACAAGATTACATATGAAAGGGACATAGGTCTAGACTCGCGCGTTCATATTATGAGGGTTCGTCCTACGACAGGCAAGTGTCTAGTAAATACAATAAGCCAGACCGTTGCTTCTGTTTTGGTTGTGCCTGTACCCTTTCTACAGCATAGTGTCACCAACTGTTATATGACAGTTTTAACATTACAAAACTGTTTTTAGTTTTTACACTTGTTTGACGCTTTCAGACTTTGAAGTGACCTGTCCACGGCTCCAGTAAGGTAGTAACAATGCTACCATTTCACACCTGATATGTAAAAAAAAATGAGCGTCACAAGATGAATCTTGAACAGCCTAAACGTGACGTGTGTTTACAAATTGGAGTGTAAAATTATTAAAAAAGAAGGGGAAAAGGGCATTAATAGTAACTAAGAGAAAACATTAAACAGGAATTTTAAGCTCATGGTTCGGTGCATCGTATTTCAATGTTAATAAAAATCCAACCAGATGCAACAGTATGCAGATATTTATTTACTGCAAAGCTACTCTACATGTTATGTATCCCACGATATTGTGTACCTATACTTTTGTAAATATGTTAATGTACCACCACCCATTATTACCAGAAGTTAACAAGCCAACACACACTGTTTGTTCATTCCAGTTAATCCTAGCATTTTACAGTATGACCTGTACCGAAGGCTGCGGTTACAGTTTTTAGTACACCTGATGATGGGTGCTGTGACACCCGAAACATGTAGAGTAGTTTTGAAGTAAATAAATATCTGCATACTGTTGCATCTGGTTGGATTTTTATTAACATTAAACAGGAAATAAAAGCAGGCTTTTCTCTTACGCTGATTTACTCCACATTAAAAAATGTCTATTCGGCCTACATTTTTATCAACCTCCAAAGTGCAATCTTTGATTTATATTCTTGAGATACTACCTTCTATTTTGGGAGTGGATGTTGACAATCATGCCTGACTTTTTCTCTCTTATATTTACCTATCCTAGAAAAATTATGCGACATCACATTAAAGAAAAACCACGTGCGCTTCTTTCAACACTTTCTTCCGCACTCAGTCTTAGTAGCTTTATAGGCCTACAGTGAACTTGAAAGACTGACAAAGTGGCATTAAATTAACTAAATACAGATTCCTAGCTGATAGTTGTTCAGTTGTGTAAATCGAAAGTTTATTTACAGGATTTTACAAAGAGGATCTGCATCCATTTTGCCTCCTATTGAATGGGTCTTGAATATTTCTGTGGAAGTAAGGCGGTCGGAGTGTAACGCTGACCAATCATGTCAGTCTAATGTAAATATTAAGAACTAGTGGATTTCAGTCTACACATTTCAAACATGTCTTTATGAAATGGTGCAAGTTTGCCAGTCTCCGAGCCAGTGTTTGCATCACATGCTTCCCTACCAAAAATAGCAATTTGTATGTTCTACAGAAGACTTGCGATGAATAAGGGTTATTTAGGTGTTTCATAGAAGAAGTACAACAACCGAAGCGAGAAATTCACAACACATAATTAAATACCACGAAACAAAGGCATAAGGAACAGTGGAGATGCAATTCCATGCAATTACAAGCTTGGGAATAGATGGAGATGAATGTGTAACTTTAGGCTCTAGCCGCTTTATCTGGACGCAGGAGCATTCGATAAACATTGGACGTTAGTTTCGGTGTGCCCCAAAGCCGCGGTGGTGAAAACAAAATCTGTCCATTGTCTGGAATCCAACACCCATTCCCCGGTCATCCAGCCCCTAGACTGGTCACTGTGTTGACTGAGCTAATCGGGCTCAAAATAAAATCCTGTGTATGGATACGAAACACAGAATTATGCATAAAACAAGGAAGGAATTGTTCTTTTGCCCCCACTGGAACCAGAAGATAAATATGAATGTAATCACTTCTGGATTCCCATTCGCATAATTGCTAAGCACATATATATCCGCTGGGTGACACGATATGAATTGATTGCACGGTTATATAAAACTAATAAATATTTCTTTGTTACGGAAATTTCAGGTACGCGTGAAACATTTCAAAGTTTGTACACAGAAAAAAGTCATTTCGAGGAATTCTAAAGCGTGATTTCATCCCAGTTCTGGAAGTATAAATTAAGTTATCTATAAATATATATATATATATACAATTATTCCTTCGTTAAGTTTTTAAGTACCTGTGCCTTATTCGAGAAGTACATCCTGAATTTTTCTGGGGAATTGAGAAAATTGCGTAACAGATGCACCAAGAAATTTCCTCTTCAGGTAGTTATGAATATTAACAATGGTTATAGGGAAACAGAAACAAGTGTATCTGTATAAATTGCAATGAAAATCTAACGTAAATGCAAAATCCAAGGTCATCCTAGAGAAGTGGGTTTTGAAGATATAGCCTGGAGTCAGAGTTCAAATTTATACATTCGTGAATGTGGTGATGAAATATTGGCTCCCGCAATTGACTGGTTGTTTCTACATCAACTTAAATAGCTACTAATTGCTCAAGGAAGATTTTTCAACGATGTCACCCGAGTTCTGTGTCTTGGGTTCGGTTTTGATTTCTTTTTTAGTTGCCACGTACCTTGACATCTCTTTCATTTTATCTTTTTCCTTCCTTTGATCTTTTGCACCTGTTCTCTCGTCCTTCTCCTCACGCTCTTCCTCCTTCTTCCTTTTGTCCCTTATTCTCTCACTCCTACAATACTTTTATTTATTTCCTTTTCAAGTACTGTGAAGTATTCCATCGGTGTTATGGATGTCGTTGTTTTGAGCCCTCGGAATTTGGTCAGTTTCGGAACTCAAATAATCCGATCTTCCCCGTTGGAAGCCAGAAGGTTGCGATTTCGATTTCTGATGGTGTCAATGGAATTTCTCATTGATTAAACCTTCCTGCCGCACTGGGGTCGACTGAGCCTCTGAAATAAACGTGTACCAGGAATATTTCCTGGTGGGTCCAGGCGGTCGGTGCGTTGGCGTGACAACCTTGTAATCTTCATGAGCTGATTGTCTGTAAATCCTGGAGCCTCAAACTCCTGGAAACCTCAGGGCATGTACACGGATTGCTTTACCCTTACCTATATGCTCTTAGTGACAGTGTTTACGCTTTAAAGATTTACACTTTAAATTTGTCTCCTTTTTTACGTTACGTATGTCACCGAATTTCTCCTCTGCGATCTCGGTTCCCAGTCATCCGCACCACCGACGGACTCAGCACATTAGCCCATAAACCAAGCATCTTTTGTAATATGAGCTACATAGAGTACAAGCAGTAGAAATGTGACAAGCGACTTCGTAACAGCCAAAGTTTTTGTCACAATAAAATAATTCCTCCAAGACGCTGGGTAATTAAAGAGCCAAATTAAAATTACAAACATTATGGAATTTTAGAATAAAGTAACTTATCTTTTCGTTTTGTGCGCCCGCGTTTTAAATATGTGTATATTGTGTAAACAGAATACGATATTGATCATATATTTATTTTAGTAGGTCCTTCTATAAATCGCGAAGTTGTAATATTCCATCAGAATTCTCAATGTTTGTACAGCTGGTTTTACAGACAGAAACTGAGAATGTTCGTAAACTGACAATATATGCAAAGGCTTCCTTTGACAACCACAAATCCGAGGTCAGTTTTCACGGCACTAAACACTCAATCGCACACGGGTTCAAATATCACTTTCTTTAAATACCCTTATTAGCGCGATAAACTTACAAAAGCGTTAAGTAGAAAAAATATTTTTCCCATTTCCCTCCTTTTAAAATTATTATTTTTTCTTGAAAAGTAGTGAGACTGTGAGGTAAAATTTCATCACTGTGTATAATAATAGAGATTACCGTTAAGTTAAAAATTACGCGAGCAGGAAAACATTTTGAATGCATTTCGCTGGTATAAATTCTCCCCACTTCAAAGTCATTTTAAATACACTAAAACCCTCTTAGCTTTGCCATTCTGGTATTTTATATTACTATTCTACGCACCACTGTTCTGTTACAGTCCATAATTGTGAGTGATTCTGATTTGTTTGTTACAAATCCTTGAATTGATGATTGGCCTATCGCACAGTCACTACCTTCACAGGAAAGGTGGTATAGGTTCGTGAAACGAAAGATTGGAACTGCCAGAATGCACGGTGTCATAACAAAAAAACAAATACCAGAATATTCACTGCCGTATAAACCTCAGTTATGTATACTGTACATAATCATACGTTAACTATTATCTTCGTTATGTCTGACCTTCTCTCTCTCTGCCCGTCTGTCAGCCTCACTGGCCGTCCGTCCTTCTGTCTGTCCATCCGTCCGCATGGAACAACTCGGCCCCCACCTAAAGGATGTTTGTGAAGTTTGGTATCTGATTATGTTTAGAAAATCTGTTGAGGAAATTAAATTTTGATAAAATCTGACAAAAATAGCAGGTACTTTACATGAAGACCGATATAATTTTGTGATTATAGCTCTTCATTCGTTCTTAGAATGAGAACTGTTTCAGACAAAACTGGGAAAGAAAATCAAAACACATTTTATTGTTAAAAAATATAGTGTTGAAAATTGTGCCTTTTATGAGATAATGTGGGAAAATATTGTACAGCCGGACACGCCACAGATGACAACATGGCTCATGCGCATTGTTTGCTGGATAAGTGAGGCTACAAACACACACTCGCAATATGTAATACCTATTGATTTTCCACTGCAACATTGGTTGCACAAATGCGTTTCAATGTTACGTTATACGCACATTGCCTGTGTTGTTGTCATTGTGACCGTCCGACAACAATGCGCCATACTAAATGTAGGTTCACTCACCAAAGTACTCCCCTCCGTATTACAGCTAACAATTAGGATGGCTTTTGTTTGCACAGGTTCTTCTTCTTACATGAGCGAGACCAGAGCCCTCTGTCACTCACAGTCACTCCCTGCACATCGAGTGTGTTGTGGAGAGTCTTCTACAGGCACCAGAATGATACGGGGAAATGTGAGTACCAGATATTCCTAACATCAGGTTGAATACCAGATATTCCTAACATCAGTTGGAATACCAGATATTCCTAGGATCACTGAGTATCAGATGTTCCTAACATCAGGTTGAATACCAGATATTCCTAACATCAGTTGGAATATCAGATATTCCTAACATCACTGTGAGTACCAGATATTCCTAACATCAGTTTGAATATCAGATATTCCTAACATCACTGTGAGTACCAGATATTCCTAACATCAGTTTGAATGCCAGATATTCCTAAAATCAGTTTGAATACCGGACATTCCTAACATCACTGTGAGTACCAGATATTCCTAACATCAATGTGAGTACCGGACACTTCCCAGAACAATTATGACTACCATCAATTTCAAAACACCAATTTGAGTGCCGGGCACTTCCAAACATCAGAATGAATACCTTAACTTCCTAACATCAGTGTGAGTACCGGCTACTTCCCAACATCAATATGGGTAACATACACTTACCACAATCAACATATGAAGCTTTCTAATAATAATGAATATCAGACGCTTTCTGAAATTAATAAAACACCAGACTCACCCCCTTCTATTACCGCGGTCATGGAAGAGTAGAGCTATACTTCTACCCACCCTCTGGGCCAAACCGGGCCTGTAACAGGATCATTTTACCTTACATTTCCAACATTAATATCAATAACTGACACTTCTCAACATTACTTCGAGTTCCGGACACTTACTACCCATACAAGTAGGACCACCAGACATTTCTGCAAGTAAATATGAGTACCAGACCTTTCCTAATATCAGCACGACTACCAGTCTCTTCTTCACGTCAGCAGGACTACAAGATTTTCCTAACATCAGAACGCGTACCACTTTCTTCCTAACGTCAGTACGACCACCAGAAACTAACGTCAATGAGTAATATGCAATTCCAATTCATATGAGTGCCAGACCCTTCCTCAAGAACACATGAATGCGAATACACCGACTCACGTGACCACAGGTGGCCTACCGGTTATTTAGGTTGCATAAACATTACTGCTAGTCCCGTCATTCACGTTAACAAAGAACCCCTTATGCGTCACGTCAGCAGTCTTCAGTCTTACAAACTTAAAAAGTTGAATGATAAAGCCATCCCATTACAGTCATAGACAGGCCCTTGGGCTCCCAGAGATTTTAGAAAATCGACACGTGATACATATTTCTGTTAGAGGCCGAGTCGACCCCAGGGGCTGTAGTGCGGCCGGAAGGATCAAGTCATTGACAAATATCAACATCCCCAAGGGGAATCGAACCCGCGAACTTCTGCATTGTAGCGCAGTGCCTCAACTAACTGCGCCAACCATGAAAAACCTACCAGATGGGTTATACATCTCACGCGAAGCTGATACCAATCAACTCGAAGACTTCAATATTCCGCTACACCGCTGGCAGAAACTCACATTTCGCACGATATCAGCCCTCTGCCTGGCGTGAACACCAACACCAGTCATTTGTCACACAGACATGAATGCCAATCTTCTGCCTCACATGGACTTATCAGTTCACCCGATCACGTCACCACGAGTGTTGGTGCCCGCTCTTAAACCAACAGGAATAAATATCACCACCTGTGGTACAGGAATGTTATTATACAGACCTCCCTCTCCAGTGAAAGAAAGGCAAACGAGAGAAAACAAGCAAGATCAGAGTTGACTTCCCGTGACGTGAACAGTGCTGTTCCATTTAGCTCAACGCTCAACACAGCTCAAAATGAACGAGCAGCAGCCAGCAGTATGTTAATTGTACGCACTATAGGCTTGGATTCTGTATGTTACAGATATGTCACAACGAGACGATACTTAAAGGGGCAAAGTGTAACTTACCTCATTGTGTTCTGAAAAAGAAGGTGAAATGTTACTCTAACAGGAAAGATCTTTTCCTTTATTTGCCCCATCCACACACGGACAGTACGCACACACACACACACACACACACACACACACACACTCACACTCACACACACACTGCATCTGGCAAGGAAACGTACGTTTGGAAGCACCCAAGTTGTGCTACTTATGAAAGCGGTATCGGTTCTTACCCGTACTAGGTTGGTTACCCATTTCTTCACTTCACGTGGTACATCAACCGTTGTCGACGAGATAAAATTATATGAGTTATAAGGAAGGAAGAGAAGAGTATGGGTTCGTGGCCTGTTTTAATGTAAAGGAGGTTGAGGAAAGCTTTGATTACATCACATAAGACAAGCAGGTCCTTAACATCTGATATTACCTGACTAAATGAAGCAAGACACAATTGCGGAAGGCAGGTGATCGTGGTAGCTTGCTTATATGTAACAGTTTCTGTGGACTCCTTACTCAAATTGCGATAAGAAAGAGGCCAACGTATTTATATCGCGGTTCTCTTGAACAGATTCAAAATCATGTGAGCACTGTATGCTGCAATGAATCCATTCTACCCATCTGTGTCATGTGACTTATAAAACCCTGAAGTCTCAAAGTGAGAACCGACGTTTCGGAGGAAAATATTACTTCCATCTACAATTTATTATACTTCCATTAAACAAGCGTCATCTCAATATTATTCGATGCTAAATGACTTCTGTAGTTGAAGCAGCTTCAAAAAATAATACGAAGCCGGAAGAACACCTTAAATCAATCTACACGTAGATGGCAAATCATTTATGCACTTGTGCTGTTGGGCAATGACTGAGATATCGGTTGGCACGTGCGAGCTTAATTCTATTTACGAGTGCAGCAGCACTGGTGTCAGGCCGTAAGAACATACTGGAAGATAAAAATCTTTCTTGTGAAACACTTTGTTGTTCTTCATGCATCGACTGCAAACACCGAGAGGTGCGCCGACCCAAATGTAGACATTCACAAGAGAACACAGTGTACGCTATCTTACCCACTATCCTGAATCCCGAAACGCATGAAGGTAGTAAAATGGTTACTTCACAGACGAATAGAGTACAGTTTTTGTCACCCAAGAAGTCAAAGAAATGTTTCGCTTTGTTTTTAGAGCGTCCGCAAAATTGTGAAAAACCTATATTAGTTTCGCCATGTGTGTCTGTCCATCTGTCTGTGTGTATGTCCGTCTCGGTCCGCACGGAGAACTCGGCTCCCACTGGACGGATTTTCATTAAATTTTGTATTTGAGTATTTTCAGAAATTCTTTCGAGAAAATTCAAGTTCGCTAACATCTCAAAAGAACAGCGAGTACTTTACATGAAGACCAATATACATTTTTATTACAGGAGGGGGTGCTGATAAGTCTTTAGACCGACCTACTTCCCGATGTCGTAGGACGGAATCGATGTGGCAGGAAAGAGGGGTCTCTTCGTATGTGGATTTGCAAGTCTTTTCATGTTACAGAGGCTGAAAGAAAGCATGTCAGGCGACGCGCGCGATTTCAACAACATGGAGA
>Ga0123357_10013331_pt1 | contig 10662 bp, 4 predicted proteins | sample TergutEmb28metaG_FD_89873 | JGI IMG/M metagenome (GOLD analysis project Ga0123357, IMG submission 89873) | Embiratermes neotenicus P4 segment gut microbial communities from Petit-Saut dam, French Guiana - Emb289 P4 | ecosystem: Host-associated > Arthropoda: Insects > Digestive system > Gut ...
CCTGTATGCATTTCTCTTCTTCCCGTACGTACTTCATTCCCCGCCCATATTATGCTCCTTGATGTACAGAACAACCGTATACACTAAATGGTGCGGTTAGGGTGAGGTGTATGTTTCGGGAAATATGGACACTGGAATACTGACCAAAGCGTACCTACTCTGCTGCCGCCATCTTTCTTTACTCGTAGCTCCTTACCGACAAATCTACAAACAAAAGAGCTCACACCTTGTCTTACAGGCCTCCTAGAATTTGATAATCCCAAGATAACATCGTTTCGAAGAAATAAAGTGCCTTTTACTTCAAGAAGAATGAAACAGTATTTTTCTCTGAACATCAGTACCAACGTATCAAGTTACACAATGTCACAATCCGTAATGCCACAATAAAACGTTGAATTACGTGATTTGAACCTGGAGATGAAATTTAGAGACTCTGTTCGGAGTAAGATATAAGGAAAAACGGAAATATAAGTAGGTCAGTATTCATGGCAGTTCACCATGTGTAGCTAGGAGACGAATACGTATGGAGGGACTGAACCGACTGTGTTAACATACGACGATAAGCCAAATGGTTTAGCTATTCTTAATGGTCAACATTTGCGGAAACAATTCATCCTTGTGATCTTAATCCGTTCGTCTGATGGAAATTCAAATAAGAAATTTGAAATGAATACGGAATGTAGTACAAATAGGGTGACATGACATAGGCATACATATAGAGAAAGCTCAACTGGAAACCGAACCCACATTCACGACAAGCACAATGACGTTACAATTCCGCATACAATATGTATAATACAACTTGCCACATGTTAGTGTAGGCCTATGTGTTGGAAATTACGTCCCTCACCTCTCAGACACGATTGTATTAGAAGGAAATAAAACATGGGGGAAGGTATTTTAAATTTTCTACAAAAATTTCGTATCATTTTTTCCTTAATAGGTTTCGACTATGAAAATCTTCTGTAGTACACGGCACTGCATACCCACGAACAAAATAAATTTACATTACTTTGTGTTTCACACGTGTTAACTCACAGTAGATTCAACTGAAATGTGTGACTAAGACAATTCAATATAGCAATGCATACGACTATAATACATGTAGAGTGTGACTGACGCAATGGCCGTTTTATCACATGCGCACTACCGGAAATGTATAGACAAAAACTTCAAACAATATTTAATATTCTGTTTCTTAAGTGTGAACAATGTCTGAGGCTTGAAATAGATCATTTCCGCCGCTTGCTCTAACATGCGTCAAGTTATGATATATGAGGGAATGTGGCTGTTAAGCTCGTAGGGCGTCTGGGTTGAGTCTTCAATTTAATTCTCTGTACATGTGTATGTATGTATGTATGTATATGTGGTTGTGTATGTATGTACGTATGTGTGTGTTTACTGTACGTGTCTGTGTGTACACACGTATGCACATTTGTATGAATGTATATATACGCACATATCTATATACTGTATAGATTCATAATAATTTAATTTGAAGCCCTTACTGAAAAAGACCCATAAAGACATCTTCCCTTATGACGCTTTCTGCAGACCAAAGTTATCAACTTACAACGCTTACGTAATAACACAAGACAGCTACAAATCCACCTTCACTACGAAAATCCGCAGATGTTTTACGTTTTTCACAAACATCCGACCTTGTACCATATTATGAACCAGTTTAGTCCGGCAACATCCTTCTAATTTATTTCTGAATGCTTATTTTATTATCATCTCTCCACCTACGTCTATGCATCCAACGTGATTTCGTCCTATCTCATCTTCCTTGATATAATGCTTAATTATATATCTTGAAAATTACGCACCTTCTGTTCAGCTGTAGCAGGAAACTGAACGGCTTTTCATGAACGTGATGTGGATATTAATCTCTCAAAGATCAAGAGTCTGAGGCAGAGTTACGTTACAGCTGACAGTCAGCCAGCCGTTCTGTCTTGGAGTCCAACTCTTCTTAGGGTTTATTACCAAATACAGGTCTACTTTCAAAACTGATCGTATTAGTCTTGCGATGCTGTTTCTGAGGATGGATCAGGTCCGTCCTTCGTGAGAAATCCCATTCTGCCTCAATTACACATATTTACACAGTTACAGTTTTGCTGTTTATGTATATATTTACAGCGTTTAAACACTGCCTGCATTATTCCCTACAAAGGTGGCCTCCGTCTTACTGAACATTTGCCTTTACTAGGACGGTGATTATGATGTGAATAGTCGATTGCTTGACAGCTACCATATATAAAGCTCTTGTACAGTATAAACAGCCTATCGCCCTCAGTGCTGAATATAAAAGCACTCCTACATATGCAGAATGATCGTTCGTGGCGGGTACACAGAGTGACAAATAAAAGGATTTACCACTCGATTAAACTCGAAGAGATTTCGCTATTTCAGGATGTTTGGATGCAGATGATTTCAAGAAATCTGTTGTATTATAACAACTTCAGCATAATATAGTTCCCCGTAGAGAAAACTTTATTTTATTCTATTCCATTTCATTTTATATATTTATATATGCTGCTAGCATTGTAAGGAACGGCTGGGTACATCTTCCAGTTGAACAAACAGGAAGGCCAGATCGCCTGTCACTCACATAGCAACAGTAAACCAGTTGAAACTGCAGGAAACTGTTGCTAGATGAATACAGGAAATGCTGACCTTAGCTGAGAAGCGTGGTGTAGATTGGTAAAGCGACGGTACAGAGTCTTTGTCGAACCTTCGGTAGCGGCAGACGTATGGAGAGTGGAGAAAGAGTAAAATTTATAAGATGTGGGCCCTACTGCTAATTATCTTGCCAGGTAAGCGTGATTAAGTTGATTGGTACCAAATTGAAGCGTGGAAATGATTTGGATTATATTTGGTTTTATTTGAGGAGCTTTTAAAATTGGTATTCCCGATTGTTTGGTTGGATAGTGGAAGAAAGGAAACGTGCGGCAGACTTTCCTTATGGTAGTTCCTTGATAGGAAATTGTAATCCTTATGTTAGAGAAGTACTTTTTATTGAACCTTAAATTTTGATTGGGTTATTTTGTTTTGTTTAGACGTTATAATACACGTGTATTATGTGGCAGTGTTGCAGAATATATTACATAGTAGAATATATTACATAGTAGAATATATTATATAGTAGAATATATTACATAGTAGAATATATTACTTAGTAGAAATATGTCATAGTGTTGTCCAAAGTGGTGACAGCGGATACCCCTTCTAGGTAATGGTGTCGGTGGTTAGGACGGGCACCGTGCCCCATTACAATAATATTAATATGAAACTATATATTGATGTTTTAGTAGCATAATCCGATAATATATATTTTACAGCTAACCACTGACGAAGCTTTATAATGACGCTGTATACATCTTTAAGTACTGATACTCCGTGAAGGTTTTTATAAATAATAGCCGAAACATGTAGGAGTGCATTTATATTCAGGAATTAGCACAATTCGTTGGGGGTAAACTTGTATCAGTTGCACGGGGCATGTATGTACAGTATTAAGAAAGCCTCTTATATTTTCTATTTTCAGTTTCGCGTTGTCCAGTGTACAGAAAATGTTCATGCTCATGATTTCTGCTTGCTGTCTGTATAATTTTGTGATAAAATTACGAAACGTACGTAATATTGAAAAAAAAAAAAACATGCAATTTTGGAGACTGTGCCTGCCATGGAAATTAATCAGTCTTGCGAAGAACCGTTTTTGCAGACGCAACAGTTCAAAAGACTGTCGCAAATTCTTAGGCGCATTAGGCATAAGTCATTTTGAACATAATGAGTTTTCAATGTGATTAAAAATCAAAGGGATGCAACAATATGCAGATGCATACTGTTGCATCTGTTGGATTTTTAATCACATTGAATTACGATGCACGGAACCACGAGCTTAAAATTTATTGATGCCAAACAGGCAAAAAATATATACCACTATAAGAACATCAAAAGGAAACTGTATAGAAAATCTGCATACTGTTGCATCTGTTGGATTTTTAATCACATTGAATTACGATGCACGGAACCACGAGCTTAAAAAATAATGAGTTTTGTTGGATCAGATGAATGGGCGCGCCTCATCACCCAGTTGTGGATGAGACTTAGCCGGACCATGTCCACGACAGGAATAGATGGCCTCAATTTTTATTCATTTATTCTGAACGTTTAGAGCTTGCACCATGGATCTATTGCTGAGAGACGACGTTTCAGCGTTGAGCAGCCATAATCGTCTGTAAAAAGCGTTAGATACATACCTCACATTTAGGCGGCATTATTTTTATAAAATTTGCATATGGGGGGTGGGGAACATGACGGAAAATTAGGTACCACAGCTTGCGCCTTTCAGGAAGGTTTTAATTTTCCGTTGCAAATAAAGAAGGTACCACAGAGACCGAGAATTTTAATGTGGGTGCTATGTGGTGTCAAAGGCTTCTCCGAAATCGAAGCCATAGGTACACTATTTTTCGAATTCACAGTCTCGTACATTGAAGTGTCGTGCTGTGATGTGCATGAAACCAAACTCATAAACATAATCCTTGCGTCGTTGTGCTTTTGGACTGTTTTCAGAGTAGCTTTCTCAACTTGTTGGTCCGTCATGGACAACAGGCTGTTTGGACGCATATTTTGCAGGGATTTAGGGCCTCTTCCTAATATGGGCAAGTTATTATTTTCGTTTTCTTCCAAGATGTCGGGAAATGTGATCACACGTGACAGTGGTTAAGTAAATGTGTTAAACTTACTAGTGGCTTTCTTGGAAGGTGCTCAGGTATGCGTTAGGAATGAGATTATTTCCACTGGCCTTTCTCAGTTTTAGTGACTTTATTATTTTTAGTGTGTCACATTATCTGATTTTCCTCCGGGGGATTTTTGTTTGCACCTTCGAGTGGGTTTGGATTCTGGCCTCCACCCACCACTGTCTTCATCACGTAGATCACGACGTGTAGACAGGTTTTCCGAACAATCAACATGTGCTTTGGCCAGTGAAGTTTAAGACCTTCCGTTCACTCTTTTGGATTTGGCAGTAGGCTAAACTAGTTCATTTACACCGCATGGGGAGGCTGATATCACGTTTCTTACTCTCTGTTCGTGCATTAATAAGCGACGTAAGACAGACAGATCTTTATTAAAATTCCAAATTGCAATTTTACTAGTCGCTAACCTATAGGACGAGGCAGTAAATTCGCCGACCACTTCTTCTGCTTCTTCCCCAAAATATGTTTTGGACTCTAAGGTAAGTATAAAGTTAAAGTTTACTCTAGAACATGCCATGAAGGCCCACTGGAGGAGTAGTTATATAGCTCTTATCTATAACATCGGCGCTAGATGTGGTGGGTGGTGATCGCCACCTAGGCCAGGCCTGGTAACCAATTGTACAGGAGAATGGGTGTGTCACAGGGACGGTCATTTTGGGTGCCGATTATCTCCCACCCCTCGAAATTTGATCTACGGAATGTCTAGGTGAAAATAAATCGGAAGGAAGGCTTTCAAACCCATTAATCTTTCTACAGGGTCCGAAATATGTTGAATTCTAACACGATCCAGTTTGTACAAAATGAGAGCTTTCCTGGACTGACTGACCCAATTAATGCTCGCAGAGACCCTTACTCTTTGTGCAAACGTCAACCCTTGTTGTGAAGTCGTACTGTTCTAATGTCGATCCATTCAGGGAAGCTGAGAAGAAGGTCTATGCCACGGCGTAATGTAAAGAAAGCGCGCCATTTCTTTTAAGCTTTCGATGTTTAATGTAGGTGATGCTACTTGTCTTCCGTATAGTGGCTGGTCTCCTTGCAGTTCGCAGGATGGTGGTTTTTTCCCCATTCTTCGGTCTGCAATTGCAGCAGGAAGGTGTTGAGGACTAAAGGCTAAGATAAAGTATTTTTCTAACCAATGCTCCCCGATTTCCACAAGAGCATTACTTTTTGAAAGATTTGCATGCTTCGCCCGTTTGTACTTCTGGTAAACGCAAAATGTAGATAATGGTGATTATGGAGCACTGTTGGAAAATCGAAGTACTAGGAGATAAGCCTGTCCCTTTACCACTTTGTCCACCACAAATCTCACAGAAACGAAACCACCATCTAACTCGGCCCTACGCGGTGGTTAAAGACTAATATCAACCTAAATCATAATTTAAGATTCAGTTTGTTGCCAGCAGTAAACACTCTATCTCAGCTATAAAAACCAATCAGTTAATGCTGTACAGGACAATTATCACTGTCCGTTTTGAAATCCGCACAAATACACAGTGCGAGAAGAACGTAGAAGTTTCGAATATTAAACGCGGGGGGTACAAGAAATTACCGCTACGTTTTGAAGGTTTAACGAAGGACCGGGAAAGACAAGCTGAAAAAGTGACATGAATTTAAACCAAATGGCTATAACATCTGATAATAACACCTGAGCACCGAATTCCGAATTAAAATATGTGTCACGGACGTCCGACAGAAGAGCAGCAACAACATCTTTCGGCTTAATCCTAAGACCATCAGTGTAGCCAGCAAGGATGCTGATGGCTAGTGCATGTTATAAAGCCACTGCTAATGCAGTATTCTAAACTTCCCTATTACATCCTCGGAGGTCCCATAGTCTCCTTTCCTCCGCCTCCCTTAGATAGCAAAAGCGGATATGTTCATGAGTTATGTCGCCCAATGACATTTCAAATATCGTTGCGAAGCTCTCTGTGCACTTTCTGCCGCTCCCGTTTACATTTCCATTCCAGTCTTCTATGTATTATCATGGCTGTACTATCGTTCAATCTAACTCATTAGTATAATCCCTGCCCTTCTGCTGGTCTTATCACGTGAAACAGCGTCCTACCCGTTAAATCCTATTCAATTAAGTTCATTATTTCAGGTTTTCATTGTCTTGTCTTGTCAACTGAACTGTATATTCCTTGACCGTTCATTGGTCATCATGTCATCCAGCCAGTACGGATCTCGGGAAAAATGTTCTCGTTTACTTCAGCACATAAGTGGTCCAAGGAACGCTTGTCTGCTCAATTCAGTCGTCTATAATCTTCATTGTTTGCATCTCGTTGTGCCATATGAGGAGGTTTTTAATTAAGTTTGAACTTTCTTCTCTATATAAAATTGTTTCATTTTAGTACATTATTATTTGTGTAAACACGACAATTATAATAACGAAGGATCTCAACACTACCACATTTTTCGAACTGTATAGTTCGCCTTCAGTTTACTCTTAAAGAAAGGGTGTTTATATCGCTTTGCAATATCGTTATTGTTTTGTGGTTTTTATTGTTCCAATTTAATTATGTTTGGTATTTTCTTCCCAGCGTAATTCTTAGTATTTATATTCTTGGTTTTTGCTATTTTGAGCTATTTGTTTTGTTATTGTTTTTTCCTAAATAAACACCCACAGAACTGGCCATAAACTCCAGTACCACAGGAACATCGTACAAAAACATAAGTTAAATAACCAACAAACAACTCAAAATAACAATAATCAGGAGCATAAATATCAGCAATGCAACAGAGAAACACACCAAACTGCATTAAACTACAATAATGAACGCTAAAATACAACAATAAAACTGCGAAACAAAAAACTTCCTTACGTTTATAATAACTAGAAGAATACCTATACAGGTCGAAACATGTCGTAGTTTGATCACGTTTATTACTTGCTTACTGCATAGAGCAGAGTCTTTCCTGAGAAGCTAACCGTGTTTCAGCTAGTCAAGAAATTCTCCGCATTTAATGGAACCCAAAGGTTCATTACCGCATTCACAAGTGCCCGCCACCTGTCCCTATACTGAGCCAGCTCGATCCAGTCCATACCCCCACATACCACTTCCTCAAGATCCATCGTAATATTATCCTCCCATTTACGTCTGGGTCTTCCAAGTGGTCTCTTTCCCTCAGGTTTTCCCACCAAAATCCTGTATACGCCCCTCTTCTCCTCCATACGTGTTACATTTCCCGCCCATCTAATTTTTCTCGATTTCATCATCCGAACAATATTTGGTGATGAGTACAGATCATTAATCTCCTCATTATGTAGTTTTCTCCACTCCCTTGTTACCGAGTCCCTCTTAGACCCAAATATTCTCCCCAACACCCTATTCTCAAACACGATAAGCCTACGTTCCTCCCTCAACGTGAGCGACCAAGTTTCACATGCACACAAAAAACAGGCAAAATTATAGTTCTGTATAGCTTAATCTTTAAATTTTTTGATAGCAAACTGGAATTCAAACGATTCTGCACCGAATAATTGCAAGCATTCCCTGGCTTCAATCTGCTCTTTATTTCTTACTGAATATAATTTTGATTTGTTAAGGTTGTTCCCAAATATTCGAACTCTTCCACATTTTCAAAGGAACTATTATCAATCTTTATACTGTGACTTCGTCCTGCATTCTGATCTCGTGACAAGACCATGCACTTAGTTTCATTAGCATTTACTTCTGGTTCAGTCTCCTTCCTAACCACTACAAAAGCTTCTGTATTTTCCTTTATATTACGTACGCTTCCTCCCAATATCTTAACATTATCAGAATAAACCAGAAGCTGATGTATATCATTTAATTTCAAGCCGTACTCGTTTATCTGAACCTTCCTAATGGCGTACTCTAAAGCAAATTTGAAAAGCAATGACTATAGAGCATCCCCTTGTTTCAAACCATTCCTAATAGGAAACACGTCAGACAAGTTCCTACCTACCCGGACTCTGCTGTACGTTTCAATCAGACACAGTTTTCTTAGACTTACCAGTTACATGGAGATACCAAACCCAGAGAGAATTTTATACAAGACCTCCCTCCTCACTGAATCATAAGCTTTCTTGAAGTCTGTAAAGAGATTATGCATTGCTTCGTTGGATCCGCATTTTTTCTCAAGTATTTGACGAATGTAGGATATATGATCAGTAATTGACCTGTTGAGTCGAAATCAGCTTTGATAATCCCCACTAATCTCCTCTACAGACGGAGTTAACTTTGACAAGGGGATGTTGGATAAAATTTGTACCTAGCTGGCAAAAGTGATATGACTCTATAATTAACAGTCTGTTTTATCGCCCTTCTTATGCAACGATTGACTCCTTCCACCCCTCAATCAATTCCTCTTTATTCCAAGTAGAAATAATAAGTTTATGAATCTCTTAGCGAATTATTCTACCTCCTGCCTTAATCAATTCTGCTGGGATTTGATCCATACTTGGTGATTTGTTTCTTCTTAGCTTTTCAACAACCAACTCAACATTAAAGTGGTTCTACACAGTTACAATAATACAAACTGCACGTACTTAATAAAATTTTGTGTCTATGTTTTAATAGATTTTTCACGGATCTTTTACTCGAAATCTCAATTTTAAACATAAACTGGAAACTGGACTCTATATGAACCTCGGTATCCAGAGATGCTGTTGAAAATTATCCGAGGATTAAAAAAGTCGTCCTGCTGTGAAAAATAGGAAAATATTGTTTTCTCTGTAATCGTAGACCATTACTAATTAAGTATAACCCCAAATTGGCCGAAAACGGGCAGGAGCAGAATTATCAGTTACATGACTAGCTATTCGCTGAACAACGGGAGTTTGATTACCGTCAAATGCAGTAATTGTTCACATCGTCGATACTAGAGCAGCTTTGCAACACGGCCTTCGCTGGTCAATTTTGTGGTTTGGAATGTTCCGAGGTTCAATTGCGAAAAAAAGGCGGGGTTGGTTTGCGTTTTTTATTCGAGTGGACCTTCCACACGCGCTATTTACTGTTCGGGAAAATTTTTTTCCCCTAGACGGCGTATGTATTAAAGAATACTTCAGAAAAATCTCCGATATCCTGCTCATAATAATACCATCATCTTGCTTTCCCGATGTAGCTGGTAGTTATTCTTTACATGGTAATCAGAGCCTCATTATAACAGCGCTTGTGGGAATGGTGACACTGGCAGTGTAACTAAACTACGCATATAGTAATACTGACATTGTAGCTCTGTGGGAGCACGAAAGTTAATTTGGAGATAATATTCTGTCTACGATTCACGTAACATAGCAATTTGCTTTGCTCAGTGGTCATTGCCTCGAGATGCTAACGGAAAGGTGTGCAGGTAATATTTCAGTTTAGTTTACAGAATGGTGGGTGTGCAGAGGAACTTACCTAGAAGCACATCGTATGAAAATAAAATTTTCTGTGTTTAATTCGCGTTCTCTCTTATAAGATAATTCCTTCTTTTCCCGGTGAACTGACCACGTTGTATAAAGGGAAGCCAAAGAACAAACTGAAACCATAGATGGGAGAACTTGAGAATTTAAGTGACGCTCAACACATTACGAAATTCTTCGACTTCTATTGAACTGATGGGTCCACTACCATAGTCACGAGGTCCTGCCATTGAACTTGGGTCTGATTTGTATACATCCAGCCCAGACAATTGAAACTTCCAATTTAATATGTAAATCAATTTTTATTGATATTCGTATTTCCATACCGTATATCATTTCTTTAACGACTGAAGGATTGAAGGAAGTGATTCTCAGGTTTCATCAGAGCTCGGAAATACGATGGTTCGATGTATCCGTGTTGCAGGCTTCAGCCTGCAACACGGATACCACTCCAACCCAACCACACCGAAACTCCAACACACATCGAACCAAGAACAATACGACCAATGTGGTAATTCAACAGAATAGTCG
>Ga0123357_10013333_pt1 | contig 10661 bp, 5 predicted proteins | sample TergutEmb28metaG_FD_89873 | JGI IMG/M metagenome (GOLD analysis project Ga0123357, IMG submission 89873) | Embiratermes neotenicus P4 segment gut microbial communities from Petit-Saut dam, French Guiana - Emb289 P4 | ecosystem: Host-associated > Arthropoda: Insects > Digestive system > Gut ...
GAGGCCTGTCACATACAGCGATGAGCTGCCTGTACCACAGCCTTCGGAAAATGTCGTTTTCTGCGACAACACCTCTGATTCTGATAAAGATCACGAACGGCAAGAAGCGGCAATTTTCATTGTGATCCGACGTTTGAAGCACTTTGTTCAACAACTGAACCCCACTTATTAACTCAAGAAGGTCTTAACGACCTTGTCCGTGATTTTAGTTTGTCTTAAAAAAGCTGAACTCTTACATTCCAGGCTAAAAGAGTTGGATCTTCACTATCAAGATAACAAAATATTGTATTCTTTCTTTTTGGTGATTCCCTGGCTTCTGTATTTTATGCGCTGACGTGCTTCATATGTCGTGTGAACAAGAAGACTAACTGGGAATCAACCAACGAACCAACCAAAAAGCTAACTGAGGGCGAAGTCTGGCGCGAAAGTGCAAAGATAAAGCACTCTCTTGGGAGGTGAGTCCCACCACAAACAACACACCGGGGTGCGTATCCGCAGTAGCCCTGCATATGGCCGAAAAGTTGGCAGGGATTGCACTGCAGGGGGCAGTTTCACCACCTCAGGTCCCCGCGCTACCGACACAATGAAGTGCGGGATTAGGGTTCTGGCCTTGGAGGCTTCCTGGTCACGGCGCCCGGAGCGGAACTGCAAGACTCCCTGGACACAGATATCCGAGTCCCCAGCTCCTCTCAGAGGACGTCCTCAGATTCTTACTCAGCAGACGTAAACAACGATCCTCCGCGAGAGAGAAGGTGTGAAAACCCACACCCTTGCTCCCATCAAGGGATCGCATTGCACTGACTGTGGCTCTGAAGCCGTCAGCGAGTCGTTGGACAAGCATCAGCCTTTCCCCCTTAATCTGGGCTGAGAGCCCTTTGTGACACGATGCCCGTATCCATGTCTGAAAGCCACGCGTGTCCGTGACCCCCGAAACGTAGATGGGAGTCTTATTTTGCCGTTCTTCTGCGGTAGCGATACAATTTGTGACCACTTTTTCGTTTCTTGTGGTGCCATCAGGCATGCCACACAGAGGTCCGGAAATGTCTGCGAGAGACATGAGCCTAGTGGTAGCCTCTGACAAGGCAGTGGGTTCAAAGTGGTCCGAACCCTTAGAATGGGGCTTGTGCGGCCCACTAGACTGTTGCGGACCTTTGCGCCCGGATACCACCGCAGCTATGCTAGCCCACCCTCGGTCGGTCCTAGTTGCCGGCTGCTCTCGGCAGCTAGTTCGCACGTGGAGCCCTTGTCCTCGGGACTGATCCGAACAGACGGCCGGCGCCCAGGACGACGGCTGCCGGGCTCGGACGGGCCGTCTGACCTGGAAAGCTAGTCAGTACTCCATTTCCTCACGGGGATCTGAGGAGACTCGCGGGATGTCAAAACCTCACTCCCGACTCCTCTCTGACGCTCGAGGCCCGAAGCGTTCTTCGTGTTGTCCTTGGAGGCCGCAATGGCCTTCTTCTTCCTGCCAGCCACCACTCCTTAACTCAGCTCCCGAAGGAAAACTGGGGAAAGCTCAAGGTTGAACATAGCTTTCATAAGTGCTAGATCCTCCTGCCTCGGCATAACGCCCACCGCATGAGCTCATCTTCCTATTATACTGCTCTCTCTGATCCGCAGGTGGGTTAGAGGTAGCACACTGGTAAAAGCAGCTCTCCCTCCTTCCTCTGCTCAATATACTATTCTTTTAACTGAGCCAAATAAAAACCTACTCCAGAGTCAATCGACACAGACTTGAATCCGTTCATCCGGAATAACTGGGACGAGACTGCTCGAATCAACGCAACATCCCGGGAGACAGCAATCTTTATATATCTTAACCTTTCATATACAGATGTACTTAACAATTCAGCAAATGTGCATTATTAGACAATAAAAATACAGTCATGTAACATTAGCCTGAGAAGTGTGGAACATGTTTTTGCTACTTGCTACAGCCACTGTTACGCCTTTCCGGTACCTTAGGTTACGATGTTATAAAGTAAAACCAATTTTAAGCACCATGCTATTGCATTTGTCGTGATAAACTTAAACAAGTTGTACAATTATGAAATCCTATGAATCTTGTAAATGACAGTCTCTCAAACTGAGTAGTATCTTGTTATTTTCATTTTTATTTATGAAACCCACAAGGGGGGGGGGGGAGGATGTTCTGTTAATTAAGTTTGAATATTATATTATATCGTAATGCAACTTGTTGGCAGCGTTTCATTAATACAAACAAAAATACATATAAAAAGATATCTACATATTATGAAAAACAGCCATTTACTAGGCCTTTCCTTAACTCTGGTTGTTCTGCCTTCTAATTTACTTTCATTTTCTTTCTCCTATTTCCCTTACACTCCTTCTTCTATTATTTTGCAACTTCCTTATTGTAAATTCTATAAAACAAGCCATTAAATTTAACCTTGCGTTATTGGCAACATGCTCTAAAATGCATTTATTGTCTACAAAAAATCGCGTTACTCCATCAAGAAACACATTAAAATAAACCAACAAATCATTTGCGATATGCAGGTGTTTCATTGAGGGGTTGGGCCGAGCACTCAGCAACGTCGACAGTTAAAGACGTTTAATTATCAGAGCTGAAAATATAGCTGCTTTATGACGCCACTCGACATCCTACTGAACCTATTTAAACAGATTACATGCTGTAAGGTGGATCAGGTACGCACCTATATGTAATGCGTTCCGTGCTTTGTGACAAGGCAAACCACTTGTTATTAATGACACGAAAACGCTTCCGTGATTCGTCAACGGACACAAGTTCATGGCTCTCCATGTTTGGCTTTAATTCTCTCCATCTCGTTTCTTCGGGTGATTATGAAATCATTGAGCGTACAGCGCCGTATCTACTGCATCTCACTTCAATCCTGTACATTCACTACTTCTCCATATTCCTGCTTTTGTATAGGTGGCTTCAAATATGGGCAAAGATCCCTACAATGAACAGTTCTGAAATCTCGATTATTATTAAAACATTTAGCAAACCCTAAACAACGACGTTTTTCCAACTGTCAATTGTAACAAGACAGGAAATGTATGTATAAAGTAACATTGAGGCGCATTCTTGCAACCACTGTTGCAGTAGGAAAACAAGTATTACATATTTTGTGTATGTGTTTGGAGCCTTAAGTATTCAGCATGCAATGCGTATGCGCCATATGGTCATGCGTGGTCTGTCCTTTTCCACCATATTTTTCCACATTTTCTCATAAATGGCATAATTTCAGAAAAGCGTTAGTTGACATGTAATGCGTGTTTCAATTTCTCTACAATTTTTGTCCGAAACATTTCTCATTCGAAGAAGAATTCAACGAGACACTTTCATAAATGTGCATAACTCTTTATGTAAAGCACCTGTTATTCTTGTTGGAATTTAAATAAATTTCATTTTTTCAACGTATTTTCGAAAAGCCCCAAAATATGAAATTTCATGAAAATCCGTACAATAGGAGCCGAGTTGTTTCATGTAGACGGATGGACGGAAAGACACGACGAAGCTAATAGTCGATTATCGAAATTTTGTTAACGCTCCTATAATTGTAATTTTTTTCCATTTGCATCCAGTTTTACCAACTGCGTTATTCGGGTTTATATTCGTAGTTCATTTACCTACACACGGGAGAAATTTCTCAGTACCGGAACAAAAGATTCATAATGTCTGTGGGGAAAAGCTGTAATGGCAGCCACATATAACTTTTAAAAGTTTCAAATTACCATTGCGGCTTGTTTTTGTGACACTCTTTGCAGTGGCGTGCCTGGGTCTTTTGGCGCCCGGGGAGAGTAACCATAATGGCTGTCCCTTGCAGAAATCAAAAACGTTTTTATTCACAGGTATTTACGTATTGTCCTTCTGTTTTGTTCAATAATTTCAAGTTTTTGAAGAGGAGAAAATAAATTTTTTAGATTCAAAATTTTTATTTTGCCGCCGTGCTGCCCGGAGCACCCCCATCACTCCCCCCCCCCCCCCGGCCCCAAGCTATGCCCACACCCTGTATCTCTCATATCTAATTTATTTTTAACGTTTATGATGCTGCATAAATATCTCTCCTGTTTATTGACGAAATAGAAAACATAGTCGTTAGTAAGTTCTGCTTTCCTGAAGCTCTTAATTTTCCGACCACAATTTGCTAATCGCTGTTTTTCAGCCTAGGACTGTGGACTGCTTAAGTCTGCAGTTAACAGGCGGGACAGTTTAACTGATAGAGGCATCTGAGCTGGCTATACTGCTCCTGCAACCGCATTTAAAATTTCGATTCGAAAGATTAAATCACAAGGAGAATGGGTGCAATCGATCGATTTTTTTTTTGCAATATAATCCTACATCGAATTACTAGGAACAGACTTCTTCTTGAGAAATTACAAGAAATTATTCTTCTTCACTGTTCCGGCACAAAGTCAAAGGATTTCCACATGATTCACGAATAAATGTTTTAGTCTTCCATGATTTAACAGACAAATATTAGGCACATATAATAAAAGTTCTCCAAAAACCTCGGCCTAAATATTTATTCGTTATGCAGCTACTAATTTCTTTCTTGTCTCACTTTTCCACGGAGATGGGGGGTTTAAAGTCGCGCCATTTAAGCGGTAAAAAAAGTGTTCTAGGAAATGGAAAAAAAAAAGACTTCTTCTTCACTCCTTCTTTACCACTATGGCTCTTCGAGTTTGTTCCTGATTTCCCTCATGACATATGGCCATTCTGTTCTGCCCAGCGCGTTTATTCTCCTTTTTATGCTAATACTCCTCACGTCCGATTCAACATCATCCATCAACCTTAGTCTAGGTCATCCATACTTTTACCTTCCTCCTGGCGTGTCTCCCAGTAACCATTTTGCTGTCCTTTCTCCATCCACTCTTACATGCCAAAGCCATTTGAATCAACATACTTCAATTACGGTTACAAAAGTTAGAGATTTAAATCTGATATACGTGGTAGCTTCAAAATGTTCTCGGAATTATTTTAGTTCTGTTAAATTCAAAACAATACAATCATTTAAACTATATTTCCATCAAAATAATCCACTTGTGCAACTATATACTTCTGGCGCGACTGGAGAGGTGTTGAAAACATTCCTGGAAGCCTTTTTGTGAAAGCCTTTTCAGCACCTCCGTCACATTCTTAATGATGTCAGTAGCATCAAAAAGCGCCATTTCTTCAGTGCTAATTCAGTGGAGGGACAGCTAAAGATCAGCTGGAGCCAGGTTATAGGGATGTTCCAGTGTTGTCACATTGTTCCTTGCTAAGATATCCTTGACCAAAACAGACCGGTGTGCTGGATCATTGTCGTGAAGGATAAACCAATTGCTGGTTCTATATTTTTCGAGGCCTTTCCTGCTGACCGCATCCCAAAGGCGACGAAGCATGTAAATGTGAAGAAATTTCCCTCATGCAGCAATTCCTGCAAATTATACCAGCGAATTCCGCGACCTCTCTGAAGCTATGATGTATATTTCTTGATCCATTTGTATTCTCTAATAACTATTTTCATATGTTGGTCCATGTATTTTTCTCAATATTTTCCATTCCCACGTTATTAACACTTTCCATTTTATTCGTTAGGTCCCATAATTCCTCACAATCGGTCACGATTTATCTTATTGTCATTTTATACAGACCTACACTTAACGAGGGTGTTTTATATCTTTTCTGTAGACTACAATATAGTGCATGGTAGCATTTATTACCAGTAATAATGATCGCTCTTATTTTTGTTTCAACTTCGTTTGAATTTGTTAGCAAGGACTCTAGATATTGAAACATTTCTACGTTTTTATTTTTCTGTTTATTTCTTCCAATTTCGTCTGGATTATTTCCCGTTTCTTCTCTATTAATCATATATTTGGCTTTGATACATAAATGGTCGAGCCAATTTCTGATGCTACGTTTTTCACACGTTCTATTGATTCTGTGACATATTTAACTGCACGTCCCAAAACTACGGCATCATATGCATATAAGAAGCGCTGCCTTGTTCTATGAATACTGTGCCTCCTGGTTTTGTTTTCAACTTCATTACAATCTTCTCCTCCAGTCACAGAATAAATAAGAGTGTGGATAATGCATTAATTTTGTTCAGTCCTACAACCATTCCAAAAGTAAGTGAATTTTCCATGGATTTTCAGTTTGTTGTTAGTTTTCCAATGTCATCTTAACTAGTTGAATTTACTGGTTTTTGGAAAAGTTTTCATAATTTCTTTCAAATGATCTAATTGCGTACAATCATATGTTTGGTTATAATCTACATATAACTGATGAATATCCACATTATGATAATAGGACTTCTCTAAGACCGTTTCTCAGATGGAAAATCTGATCATATGTAGATGGACTTCTACCAAAACCACACTGAGAGTGACTTGGTGTCTCTTTTACATGAGGTTCAAGATACTGAGCGAAGAATCTATAATAATTTTATAGGTCAAATTCAGGATTGAAATTCTTCAGTAGTTATCATACTCAATCTTTTTACCCTTTATGTATATTGGGCATATCGTAGTAATATTCCACCCCTTCGGCATTTGTTCTTCCTTGCACATTCTCCCATTAAGTAAATGAATCTTCCTCCACAGCATTCTGCCTCCACAATAATTGAATCCGCGGTTTTAAGGCTTCACCTTGTGCACTGTTATTGTTCAACTTCCTTATAGCAGCTAAGGGTTTACGTGTAACTATCAGCTGAACTACGTAACTCTGTAACCCCTACCTGGCGCCTCATTTACTGCCCATCCAACTACAGGACGTTACATTAAAAAAAATCGCTGTAGTTGTCTGCTTGCTTGCATTCATTCTAAACGGGTCGTCGGTCTTACAAGCAATTCTCTATCATTCAACTATGTCAGTTGTTTACAGTATAGATCTCCATTAATTTATTCATAAATAAGAAAATAATATTTACACATTTGGACAGATGGTTATACACGTCTGTACATAAATATACAATACAACAGTGAATTGTTAAGCATCAATATGCACATAAGCCTGTAGATACATATATGTACTGCTTTACGCTTCAGTCATATTCAACAATATTTGGTCAATTTTGCTCATTGTTTCTGTCACTGGATGTTCCAGCATTAGTGTATTTGTAACATCTGTGATTAAGACGACTGATGTTCACTTACAGATCAGTGCCGAAATATGTAGCGTTAACATAATGACTATTGTTGCACGTAAAATAACTTACATTAGCACATGACTCCAAAATACACAATACCATTCATTTCTAGGTTATTATAAGCATTGCATCTAACTAAAATCTCAGTAGCTGCCCTTCAATATTTAACTGTTTATCTTGTTTGTCTGTAATCTATCTATAAAAGGCAAATCACGTAGACCACTCTGATTGTACTTGGAGAAAAACACAGAATGATAAAAAACGTTGAGAAAAAGACAGCGAACTTCCTGTACGTTCCTGCAGTGACTAAACATCAACACGGCAAGAAAAAAATGCTAAAAATGTGTTAACAATGAAGGACAGCCTTGTTAGGTAAATCATGCACGGAAATGGAAGAGAGCGTGTAACGACAGAAACATTAGTAATGAAATGTCTCGGTGTGAAGGAAGCTGGGATGGGGAGAGGGGGTGTTAGTGCCTGTCAGTATAAATGTTAGGATGAGTCCTTTCCCCAGCGACGGTCCACTAACACAGTTCTTGATGCCACGGAGTTAACAACCAGCAACTACCACCACCATGAAGTTCATTGTAAGTAAAGAAATGTGTTAAAAATTATCAAATATGAGGGCCCAGGAGAACACAAGCAAACTACATTCTGCTTATGTCTGGCTTTGTTACATAAATGTAAAGGGAGAAAGCTGCTATGTTGGTAGTAACTAAATTAGTAAGCACGAGGTGAGCAGATGCTGTAGCAAGAGTATAAAAGAAAACATTTTTAATTTGACACTAAACCTCAAAGGAACAGATCACATTCTAGAACTGTGTTTGAACGGAAAGTGTACCATAAGGGAAACGAGGTGTGAGTACGAACACTGGAGTGACGTATTCGTGATTTCACGTTCTTACATCCGTGTTTATGAAGATAAAATATAAGCTATTACGAACATTGTATCTTAGGCGTTCTAGTAATTTGCGCACAAACAACTCTGCAAAACTCCTTCATACTTTCGTATAAAGAACCCACATAATCACCGACTGCTTGTACTTGATTCTAAAGTTGATAAGGTTGTCTTGCGATGCCCAGTAATGCAGGCAAGCTACATACGTTAAATGTCGGCAAAATTAAATCTTGATAATTTACGTGTTTAAAATATCATGTCATTTCCCACGGACTACAAATAAAAATTTTGAAAGTTCACTACAAATGAGTGCACATTTACCATCCCCACGACTATTTACTGGTGTCTATTAATTCAAGTTAAATGGCTACATTTTTCGACCAGAATTTGGGTACTTTCAGGCCAATATATTAAATAAAAATCAATATTACAATTGCACTTTCATGTTTTGGTTTGATTGAGATCTGAGTCGTTCGCAAAAAAAAAATGCGTAAATTGTATATGAGATTTAAAATAGTTACACTATATTGCGCAATAATGAAATAGTATCATATTGCCAAGTTTAAAACCGTAACCCATTAGTTTTGTATATTCTTCTCTCTGAAAAATTCTGTGTGTTGTGGCTTCCTTGTCTCGTGTGATAAATTCTGTTCACTTTAGGCATCCTGCGATGATATACGATGTATACGAGGCAGAGTGTTTTTCTCTTCCTACATGACCGATAACTACCCGCCCCACATTAGCTACTGTAACGTCATAGGCCGATTCTCGAGAGGTTTAACAGTCAATGAATGAAGCTAGAAAAAGATTCGCCGTAATAATAAACCTTATAAAGTCTAATAAAAACCCACCAGTGCGACAGCAAATGCTGCAAATTTTATGTTATGCTGCTATTATTTGTTCTAACGTTATATAATTTGCAGATAACTAAATGTATCATCTCCGACAGGGGATGTACGATGATTCAATAGTACCTGCTCCAAAAGTACACTACAAGAAAAACTCCGACATAAAAATTAACATTCGGATTTTATACATCAGTACCAATAAGCATTGAAATTGCGACATAAACGATACATTTGGATATCTACCAACATATATAATATGAGAAAAACAAATAATGATTTATAAGCCTTTATATATCAGTATACTTCTTATTAAATACATCCTATATCATCGCACGCCACGTTTAATGAACACGAATTATCAGATGAGACAAGGAAATCACAACACACAGTATTCTTCAGGGAAAAGAGTATAAAAATTAGTGGACTAGTTCCTTGATAATATTTTATAATTTTATTATTTCGTAATATATTGTAACTATTTTAAATCCCACAGTTAATTTACATGTGCTTTTGACCAAAGACTGAAATCTCAGTCCAACAATAACATGATATTCTAATTGCAACTTTATTTCTTGCCTAACGCACTGGCCTGAATGTGACCAAATTCTGGTAGAAATATACATCAGTGCAATTGTAGCTAATGTGCTGATGGTAACTGTGCACTCATTTGTAGTATCATAAACATAACGGGATGTCTGTCGTAAAAATTAGAATATCAGTAATGCTTTCGAGAGCATGCCCGCCTTCTTTGTGTTACTGATCGTGTCGTTGAATTATCCTCTCTTTTCCAGTGTTATTTTGAAAAACACAGTTTGCTGCCCCTTTACACTATTTGCTTTAATCGCCGAACATCACATATTAAATCGCTGAAATAATTTCACTTAAAACAATTAAAGAATTTTTAAAAATTAGAAATTATTCACTTCACTATGTGGTCTGAATTCATAACTTTCGCTCGTAATGCATCTTCCTTAACATCCTGGTCAACAGGCATTTTGCCTGTTTGGCACACACGCATATGCATACACGCGCGTGCGCGCGCGCGCACACACACACACACACACACACGCACTATACGTCTCCATGAAAAACGAACTGAAAATATTTTCTAATGCATTTTCAATTTAATTCTTATGGCATCCGCCACAATAAAATAACTTATTATTAAACCTTCGGCCTGCATTATTTTATGCAAACAAACAAACCACTAAACTGCAGAACACAACCACGGCCAATTTCTCCTGCATAAATCCCTTAACTGCAGTAGTCTGTCATGAAAACATGTCACTCCGCCACCTTCACTGTCCTCCCTCGAACAAGTCACTGTTTTGCTATTATAGACCTACCTTGTTTATATATATATATATATATATATATATATACAACCTCTTAACCAGCAATTAAATTATTAAAAAACATTCTTGGTCTAGAGCTGATGAAAACCCAAAGTACGGAATTAGGTCCCTCTTACACTTGTGATGTTTGCCATTCTTGAAATGGTTACTCATATGCATGATATAACAACGAATTTTTTATTGCAGCAGTTCGATAACATGGTAAGTTAAAGCGCCGCTTCGCAATCTGAGACGCAACTCCCTGATGTGTCGCGAGAAGCTGTTAGTTGTGTCTCGAGAACATTGAATGACTATGCACAACGCGGTTTACTAGACAAATACTAAAATGTTCAAGGCAGTGTATTGACAAACTACGACAAACATACCAGGACCATATCTCCCTTCTGACGAACTTGGGGAGCTGATTGTGATACAAATCACTATCTGGTGATTACAA
>Ga0123357_10013334_pt1 | contig 10661 bp, 6 predicted proteins | sample TergutEmb28metaG_FD_89873 | JGI IMG/M metagenome (GOLD analysis project Ga0123357, IMG submission 89873) | Embiratermes neotenicus P4 segment gut microbial communities from Petit-Saut dam, French Guiana - Emb289 P4 | ecosystem: Host-associated > Arthropoda: Insects > Digestive system > Gut ...
CCTCTTTCTATCCCGACTACTCCATAACTTAAACCCCCAAAAACCCATGGTTGATTCCCCCCCCCCCCCCCTCCCCCCCCCCACCAAACGTTATTAGCCAAGTTACGTCCATGCTCTAACCCCTACAGAATGAAGTGGCTATTTCATGTCCCAATCAAACAGCGCGCTTACCTTCTCTCATTCTTCCATATCTCCTTTGGCACACCAACTGACAGCTTGTTGTATGGAATTCCAGGAACAGGTTTTGGAACATCCTTTGCTGCTGATTCCTGCTGCTTCTGAAGGAGCCGTCCAGAACGGCCACAGAACAGCTGGTGCTGCAACAGAAGGGGACCACGTCCCATGGCACTCCCACATCCTTTCGAAGTGAGGGACAGCAACTTCGCCGCTCTTTCTCCCCTTGCTGTGACGACCACGCGGAGTGCCAACAGCCCCTGTTCCATGGCTCACTGCCAACAGATCAGACAAATGGAGCTCTACTGTTGTTACAAATGGAGGGATGGCAGCAAGAAACTAAGACATGATAAATTCAGGAAATTCCTGCTATATTAGGTTCAGAGAATGTAAACACCCCATCTATTGTACACAAGTACATCTCAAAACTGTGATACACGTGGATTAATAACCATGTGTGTGCATAGAAGAACCCCTGTCACAGTCACAGCCAGACCAGAGTAGGCGGTGCAGTGCCCTGGCTAATGGCGGCATGATATTTATCTCTTCTCCACAACATCCAGACCAGTACCAGGGCCCACTCAGCCTCACACTGAATGTGTACCAGACACTCTATTGCTGGGGGTAAAGCAGCCACAGCATGAAGCTGATCACTCTTCTCCATCTCCTCCTATACACCTTTATGAAGCAGACAAGAACATTTTTCCCTTTACCCTAACCCCTTCACAGACAATCTACAAGCAGAGATCTATACAGTATCTGTTCAACACTGTAAGCAGTTATGACATGTCTCTTTATTTTTACAATGAATCAGGCAGATATTCCCATCTTGTGTTTCTGTCAGTCACATATCCTGCAATCATATGCATTTCATAAACAAATTAACTGGTTACTTCGCCCTTGCTTGCATACATCAATTAACCAACCAATCAACCAATTACAGGGAGCAGAATAGTTCTTGAGAAGCTAACAGTTCCTCACTTAGCAAGAGAATTACCCACATTCCATGGCACCGAACTGTTCGTGACCAACTTCACAACAGTCCACCATTTGTCCCTATCCTAAGCCAGATCAATCCAGTCCACACCCTGTCATTCTCTTCTTGAAGAAAATTTTTCATAGTACAACCCTATCTATGCCTAGTTCTTCCAAGTCATCTCCTTTTGTCAAGTTTCCCCACCAGAACCCTGCATGCATTTCTCTCCCTCCTACTACATGCCACATGCCCAGCCTACCTCATCTTCATTCAGTGTATCTCCATAATAATATTTAGTGAGCGGTACAAATCACAGAGCACATCATTATGCAATTTTCTCCAGTCTCCCCTCACTTCCACCCTCTCAGGACAAAACATCTCCCTCAAGCACCCTATTCTCAAACACTCCCAGCCTGTGTTCTTCCCTTAATGTATGAGACCAAGGTCTACACACACATAAAACTGCAGATCTCATTAACACCTACATAAACTTGAAAACCAGAACAAATTAGAGCTGCATACATTAAGAAGGTCATAATGGAAGTAACCTTGATTACAAGCACTTAACATCTCACCTATTTTTATGACTTTAAGTGTTACAAATGAAAAATACAAATGAATAATGACTAGGCTGGCATTATCATCACATACAGAACAAAGTACCAGTCGTTTGCCCTAAGGAAAAACACAGACTGAGGCTGTCTGGGAACAGGGTGCTGAAAGGAATATCTGAAGCTCAATGGAAGTAAGGGAAGGTCTGAAACAATGGAGCTTCATATGTCAGTCTTGCCTGCTTCTCTGTGTAGGATGACACATTCCTTCTGATTTTTCCAAGTACAATGCTGCCTCTTCTTCAGGGTGACTAAATTTGATTTTGATGGATGTTGAAGTGATTGAGTTGGAAACTGTGCTGATTACATATGAAGACTTCACAGATTTTGCTGATCAGATCAGATCTTCCATCCTGCTATAAGATCAACACAGTTCCCTTTTCCAGTCACTTCAACATCCATCAAAGCCAAATTCAGCTACCCTAAAAATGAGGGCACGATGTTTCCCTGGAATATCATCCTAGGTCATGTAAAAGCACTGAAAGCCAATATCTGACCAACACCCACTGTCAGAACATAAAAACTTACACAGGCACTTCATAAACTGTGTTATTCACACAATACTATTAGTGTACAAAAGGATAAGATGGATGAAACACGTAGCACACTAATGGGGGGAGGGCACTACAGAAATTCATGCAAACTTTGGGAACCTAAAATGGAAAAGAACACCTGTAAGACCTAGCTGTAGACAGAAGGATGATATTAAATAGACCTTGAAGAACTAGGGTGGACTGGATTTATCTAGTTCCGGACACAAGCCAATGCCAGGCTCATCTAATAAAAGGTGCACAATTGTGAATAACTGGGTTAGTCTACTTCTCTAGGAATCTGTCACATGCAGTTAGTTTGGATGTGGACATAAAAGGAATGTTGATTGGATACTTAGGTTTTATTTTAGAAATAATGTTGTATGTGGTTCACATTCGTGACACATCCTGTCCAAATATCTGCCACAGACCTCCTCTTGTATGAAGTTTTTTCACAATTTTCCTCAGTTCCTGCAGGGAAATGCCAGCAGCCAGCCAACCAATGCCATGGTACCTATTCCTGAACGAGCTGATAATAATCGGCACCTCAGAACAACTTCACATCCTAATAACCTATTTCCCTATGAAATGTCGGAAAATATTAAATTTCTCTCTCATGCCTTTGATTGCAATTTGGCTCCCTGTCCAGAATACGTAACGCAAACTTTTAATGTTATGAGTAATTGCACGTTTACATTTGTTAACAGTAAGTATTCATTCCAATTGAAATAAACTCCTAACACTATATTTACTCTCTGAAATAGCTTTTAAATTCTTGTATTTTTTAAACGATGTACTTGTTTACTTTACATAAATCAACCTTCATTAAATCTCGTTTTGGAACAAAAGAGCATCATCAATTGACGAAACACCGCTGTGCGAACCTCCAATTTGGCCTCCCCATACATCGTTTGCGTTCGATTGTATAGTACGTGATATCGCCTTCTTCATCCCGTTAAATATACATATTTATACAATCCTTGGCATTTTACGTTCCTGACCACTAAACTGGGCACACGAACTTATGTAAATGTAACCTAATCCCGTAATAAAGTGGTAGTAACGACATCATGTCGATTTCCCTCGAAACAAATCCACATATAAAAACCGGTATTTGAATACGCGCCATGTGACAGAAACTGCTTCACATATTAAACCTGCTGATACAATACTTCCGCATTACAACAGTGCTACACTTGATAATTCAATTTTGCAGCGTTAACTTTTCAATCTTTCTGCAAAACAACCAAGGGTCTTGGTACAGAACGCCAAAGCGTGGCACGAAAATGACACTCCGAAAACATCGTGACGGAACACAACAAATACACACCAGTAAACAAAATATTGAGGAATTATTACCAATGCACTCCGTCAATTCAATATAAAAGCGCCTCTCTGTTCAACTCAAAACATACAACATACAAGAAACCATTGCAACGGCAGGCAACGAAACAGATTTGACACAGCAACCACCACCGGTCCAAACCAATGAACTGGTCAAAGACAAGCACAGATCATCTAGGAGACAAATGAACTGAACAGAAAACCACCATTCACAACTTAAAGTACCTGAATACTGTAGTCAACTGCAGCTAGGTGTTGTAATTGTACACTTACAATATTCGGGTAGTAGACGTATGTAATCAAGTTAGATGCTAACATACTATTTCTTTCGGTCATGTGCACGAGGACCAGACTTCCGTTACGCAACGAAACTACCAACGCAGTTGGTAACAGAACTTCTCCCTCTCCATGCGCGCGCGCCGATTCTCGTGTATTTGTTCCAAGCAGCTGATATTGTGATAGTCGGGTACATTGAACGAAGCGTTCTGCAGAGAAGCTGCGATGGCGGGTACGCTAACGAAGTTTTCCAAAGCTGTGGGGCAGATTTCAAGCAAAACCTCGAATTTTGTAGCTCCAGTACACATATCGCAACGTAGAAACTGTAAGTACCGCATTTTATTGCTCACTGCTGTCAATGTAATTCATGCTACCGCTTCCTCTAATAACGATTTTTGCGAGCATCTGGAAGCGTTGATCTAGTAACTTTTAGTAACATATAATAGACGTTGGTAATGACTACACATTGACGTTTGTTGCATGTGAATTCCAGATGTGGAGTTCATTTTTGTTATTATTTACAGTTTCCATTTGTTTTGTAGCCGTTGCATGGAAATATAGCGTGAAGTGGTACTACGTGTTCTATCACGCACTGTTCCTTTTCACTAAATTAGAATGCACATTATGGTTAGGAATTCCAAAAGCTAGATGAATCAACTTACGTGTATGTATATATGTATTACCGCCAATAATCCGCACTCGTGATCATGTGGCGTCCGGTCGCGCTTCTGAGCACGTAAACGTCAGGAATGAGGTGGGTGTGAGACCGTTTCCTAAATTAGGTTTCGCCCGGAGAGCTAGGCGGTAATGTGGGCTACTTTGGCATTGCTACGCAGTAGAATCCTGTTTCATTGCTAATAGTTAAGGGATAATTCACCCGACCGCCGTCTGCCAATATATCTCGCCACGTTGTGGGATAAAGACAGGAAACTGCATACCGGCTCCTTTGTATCCATGGTAACGCTGTGCGTTTCTTACTATTGGTTATGTAAAAAGACACGTCATACGAAAACTTAACCATTCATCTAAAAAGGCGGTATATTTAAACAAATTAACAAGTCCACGTTCGAGAATCCTTTGTTAGCAGGATTAATGCGTGGCGCTGTAGGAACTGTTAACTTCAGTGAGTTCGTAGGGTGAAAGGAGGGAGGTGGCCCTACTGTACTAACCCTCATCGCTTGGAGGACCCGAGAAATCAACGCTGATTTTTGCCAGGGTTAGCCAGTACTAGACAGGAATTCAAACTGACTGCCCCCAGATTACGAGCCATTCGCATAGTCTCTGTTAAAGATAAAATTACGTCCTGTCGACGCCATGATGGCCCATACAAGATACGGTATATTTTCAAATTTCACATAGGCGAAGAGTTATTGTTCTCAAATCTATCCGGTTCAGTACTGTGAAGTGGATTTGAGGGTGAGTGGTTAATTGATGTCTTAAATTCATAATTGGTGGTGGTTACGCCAGATGGTAGTTGTTATGAAGCAATTAAGAGGTAAATTGGTACCCTACTTCGGTCGGTATTGCAGCATCGTACTTGGTAACACCCGGTAAGCTGCCGCTTAAGGACTTCCACATGCATGGTGTGATTATTGCCGTAAAGTGTGGATGCATAGTACCATCTAGGGCTATAATAAAGTACATGAACGGTCAATTAAAGGGTCATCTGTGGATACCACTGCTACAGACGGCGTGGATTAGCATGTGAACGTGATGTTAAGCTCGGCATATGAGGGTGGGCCGGGATAGTTTTGTCAGTATAGCGACTCTACGGCCTGGAAGGTCCGGGGATCGAGTACCGGTGGCGCAAGATTTTCCCCACGTGTCCAGACTGGCCCTGGGGCCAACCCAGCCTCTTGTACAATAGCTACGGGGTGTCTTTCCCGGGGGTGAAATGCGGCCGGGGCGTGAAGTTGCCAATCTAGCGCCGAGGGTAGAGAAAGAGTAGAGTTATATCTCTACTCTCCCTTTGGTCCTTCATGACCCGTTCTAGGGTGAGCTTCACATTTACCGTCATATGATGGGACCGGCGCTGTTATTTTTTCTGGTCACCACAATATTTTTAGATTTAATATATAATCTGTCCGAGCAGAAGTAGCGTAAGTTCTGCACAGGACGTACAGGCAATACAAGGAATACTTTTTTGTGTCGGCGAGCAGGTCGGCGACTGAAATATTTTCTGTATATTAAATGACGCTAATATTCCTGCCACCTTAGAAATTCAGAGCGTTCTTGCCAAGTTTTATCAAGATCCGTCAACTGCTTCAAAAGTCCCTGTGATAGGAAAAACAAACAAACAAAAAAAACCACAAGCGTTATCAAATGAGGCTACAATACGCCCCTTTGTCCCGGACATACCCTCTTTTTCAACCCAAATTTCCGTCTGGGCGGACGTATCATGGCACAAGATTTAGAGTCGATTATTATCGAGATACCGCAAGCTGCATGGTTCATAATCGATATACCTTAAACGTCTCAATACCCGACATGCACAGTCGATTATGCTCGATGTTTGATGCTGAGTTGTTTTTGGTGCCTGAGTTCGTGCCTCGCAGAGAACGTGCCGAAACATTCGTGCGTGCTCCTCTGAAGTGTCTGGCATTATTGTCCGATTTTAACCAAACTTAAAATTTCTCTGTAGACTTTTTATGTTTTGCTGACCGTGCATCCTTGCGAAGCTTCTTGTTGTTTGTCCGTCCGTCTGCCCGCTTAGAACAACCGTGTGCCGCTGGTCTTGGAATTTTACACTGAGGACTTGTACTAACGTCTGTAGAGAAACTGGGTAAATAACCAACTTGACGCACAATTACGTTACATAAAACGCTTATTATTATTATAATCCTCTACATGTTTCGACCAACACTGTGCTCATCATCAGGAGGTAGAATTGTATTAATACAGCATCTGGTATAGTCTGTGACCGTCCGGTGTGCACACCGGACGGTCACAGACTATACCAGATGCTGTATTAACCTTTTGGTGCCGGAATTTTTTTTTTTAATTTTAGCACACTCTGTATATAAAATGTGAATAAAACAGGAACCAAATACGTTAGAATTATGAAACAAACTGCATTTTGAAGAGGAAAGAATGGAGAGTATATACCTTGTTTAAAATATTCAGTACCTGTATTTGTTGAATAAATATATCAAATGCAACGTTTCGAGGTTAGCGGTGCGGTACGACCACTATAGGGGTCGTTAGGCGTCAAACGGTTAATACAATTCGACCTGATGATGAGCACAGTGTTGCTCGAAACATGTAGAGGATTATAATAATAAACGTTTTATATAACGGAATTGTGCGTCAAGTTGGTCATTTACCCAGTTTCTCTACGGACGTTAGTACAAGTCCTCAGTGTAAAATTCCAAGACCAGCGGCACACGGTTGTTCTAAGCGGGCAGACGGATGGACAAACAACAAGAAGCTTCGCAACAGTCGCTTTTCGCATGCGAACGCGCCAAAAAAAAAAAAAATGAAATAAACGCTGCTGTACTGACGCAGCTTCTGAACACAACAAAGTAGCTGTGCTCAGCATTGAGCAATCCGCGGCGGTGTTCGTAAACAATTATTCCACGTCACGGAATAAACATGTGTGACGTCTTGCTGTGGCTTTTGTACCCCCGTTGCTTTATATTCTGTCCTTCCTTTCACCTCTTACCACATAATTCGGTAGCGTTTATCGCCACTTGCATTCCCAGAATGACCTCACACTGATAACACGATTGGTTTCTCCGAAGATCCTGCCTCTCGTCTCATCGCATTCCTGGTGTCTACTCAGCGCCGGCAGCGATTGCTCCCATTACCCCCTCTGCTGACGTCATTAGTCGCATTCATGTGGAAAAGTAGCGATGTGGCATTCCAACTTACAGGGGATGGGTTAATGAATCCTGCAGCTTATCTGAATAATAGGGATGGTGTTCGCAGTCAACCCTGCAGCTTATCTGAATAGTAGGAATACGAATTGAATTGTGAATACTGTAATATAACTTTACCAAGGAACAAAGCTCCCTGATGATGATCTGACAAGATCGAAACATGTCGGAGTGTTTTAAAGCGATTTAAAAGTGTTTTATGTAAAACTATATGTGCATTCGTTGGTTGATAAATTGAAGTGATTCTACGAAAATGCACGGTGCTACAATAAAATTTATAGGAATGGCGTTCGTAATTAATCCTGCAGTTTATCTCAATAATAGGACTGGCGTTCGCAGTGAATCCTGCCGTTCATCTGAATAATAGAACATGCATTTGCAGTGAATTGTGCAGCTTATCTGAATAACAGGGCTGGCGTTCGCAGTCAATCCTGCCACTTATCTGAATAATAGGACTGACGTTCACAGGGAATCCTGCAGTTTATCTGAATAATATGGCTGGCGTTCGCAGTGAATCCTGCTGCTTATCCGGATTAATAGAACAGGCGTTCGCAGTGAATCCAGCAGCTTATCTGAATAATAGGACTGGCGTTCACAGGGAATCCTGCAGTTTATCTGAATAATAGGGCTGGCCTTCGCAGTGAATCCTGCCGCTTATCTGAATAATAGAACAGGCGTTCGCAGTGAATCCAGCAGCTTATCTGAATAATAGGACTGGCGTTCACAGGAATCCTGCAGTTTATCTGAATAATAGGGCTGGCGTTCGCAGTGAATCCTGCCGCTTATCTGAATAATAGAACAGGCGTTCGCAGTGAATCCAGCAGCTTATCTGAATAATAGGACTGGCGTTCGCAGGGAATCCTGCAGTTTATCTGAATAATAGGGCTGGCGTTCGCAGTGAATCCTGCAGTTTATCTGAATAATAGGGCTGGCGTTCGCAGTGAATCCTGCAGCGCGTCTGAGTAATATTTAACTAACCAGCTATGGTAAAGGTAAAGTTTAAGGCACATAGGCGAAGCACAGGTATAGCTCCACTCATTCTTAACGTCGACACTAGATGCAGGTAGGTGGTCGGCTTTACGCACCAGACGTTTAACCCAAGGGAAAGAACTTTCGTTACTGATCGAATAGGAGGCTAGGTGGGCCCCAGAGCCGATCTGGACGCTTGCTTTACCATTAAAAAAACCTGTTCACTGCCACTTTGCCTGCCATAGTCCCACCTGATTGGCCTGGAATCGAAACCTGGCCTTCGTGGTGAGAAGCAGGCGATTGACCGCCTGAGCCATGGCACTGCCAATTGAAGATTAAATTGTTAAATTTAGTCCGTACCGCGCAGTAAACACACACTGTCTCAGTTATCGGTTATAAAAACCAACCAGTCAGTTAGTGCTGTACAGTGGTATAATCGCTGTTTGTTCTGAGATCGAAATATAAACACACTACTTAGGCAGAACGTAGAATGTAGAACGTGCCGCGCAGTAAAGACACTCCGTCTCAGTTATAAAAACCAACCAGTCAATGTTGTACGGTGAAATAATCGCTGTTTGTTCTCAGATCCACACAAAACACATAAATACACTGTGTGGGCAGAACGTAGAATTTTGTACTGTAATTACACCCATCATTTTTAAAATTTTAAAGGAGGTGGTGCATATAGCGACCATTTTGCTTTAAAGGGTTAATCTCAGTGTACTGGCTGGCATCCAAGTGGCCACAGCAACGTTCGGCCTCACTACACAAACAAACTGTACGTGCGGCTGTCTGCTGGCTTCAAGCTGCGGCCACCTTGTGTCCGCACAAAAAGCCACATGCCGACCACACTCCGCTTTGGAGCTTTCGAAAGTGCAAAGTGCACATTTAGCGACATTCCCTCAAGGACAGTGTGGGAACCTGTTTGTCCAGTGTCAATCAAGTGGAAAATATTTCGTCAAAGGGCGTGGAGGGCAGCTTGCACAGTGAACGGTGGACACGCAAGTGACGAATGAGTGACGCCAGAATAACGGACTGATCATTGAACTTTTCTGTAACAGTAAAGGTACAGTAGGATGTCTGAAAAGGGTGCTGAGGGGAATATTGGGATCTAGCATGGAGAAAGGGACAGGATATTATAGAGATCTAGCAGGGAGAAGGTGACAGGAGATTACTGGGATCTATCAGGGAGAAAATAACAGGAGATTATTGGGATCTATCAGGGAGAATATGACAGGAGAATTTTTTTAGGTCTAGCAGGGAGTGACAGGCGGTTATTGGGATCTAGCAGGGAGGAAGTGACAGGAAATTATTGGGACTTAGCAGGGAGAAAGCGACAGGAGATTTTTGAGACATAGCAGGGAGGAAGTGACAGGAGGATGGAGAGAATTGTGTGATGAGGAGATTCATGTATTGTACACTTTTCCGGATGTTGTAAGGGTGATCAAGAGGAGGATGAGATGGGTGGGCAATGTAGATTGCATAGTCGAACTAGAGAAACATACAGGGATTAGTGGGGGAACCTGAAGGAAAAGTACCTCTGGGAGGACCTGCATATGGATGGGTGGGTAATATTAAAATATGTTTTTAATAAATAGGATGGAAGGATGTTGACTGGATTAATCTGTTTGGGGACTGGGACAGGTGTCGGGTTGTTGGGAACACGGTAACTTCTAGGGTTGCATAAAACGCTAGGAATTGCCTGACTGGCTGAGGAACTGTCAGCTTTTGAAGGACTGTGGAGCATGGAGTTGGTTAGTTGGCTCGTTAGTTCGTCAGTGGCTCAGACTACATCCTGTCGAATGGTTGGTCTGGATGTATGTGTGTGTGGGGGGGGGGGGCCCTTTCCCAAATTTGGGGCCCCGCGGGGCTTTTTTTCCCGGCCGGGGGGGGGAGCGGGGTGGTC
>Ga0123357_10013336_pt1 | contig 10659 bp, 12 predicted proteins | sample TergutEmb28metaG_FD_89873 | JGI IMG/M metagenome (GOLD analysis project Ga0123357, IMG submission 89873) | Embiratermes neotenicus P4 segment gut microbial communities from Petit-Saut dam, French Guiana - Emb289 P4 | ecosystem: Host-associated > Arthropoda: Insects > Digestive system > Gut ...
GTATGTAAATTGTGGTGAGTGGTAGTTGTAGGAGGGTGTGGGTGGTGATACCAGGGCTTCTTGTTTGGTGGGTGGGGGGGGGGGGGGGGGGGGGAATAGTGCAGTTGGTATAGCAAATCTTGGCTGGACAATCTGGGACAAGAACCACAGGTGGGGCCGAAATTTTCTGTACCCAGGCTCACCCAGCCTCCTATACAATGGGCACTGGGTCTTTTTCCCAGGGGGTAAAGCAGCTGAAGGATGGCTTTAACCACTCACCCCTTCTAGCACCGAGGTCATGTATGTGTATAGCTATGACTCTACTTCCCCTCAGTGCCAGCTTCAGCTTGGCATATGATGGGACAGATTTACCTTGACTCGTAAGGTACGTGCTTTCCCCTCTTGCTGTACACGGATAAACACTGCCTCTGTCACAACACTCAATGTTGCCATTTTTGTTGAGTGACACACAATTACGCTGTATACCATTTTTTAAAGCAGTTCACTGTACACAGACCAATGTCACATTTCTTACTGATGCCGTTTTTTTAAGCAAACAAGTATGATCCTGTCTTTTTTTCCTCTGGCAGGTCAATACTGTGAATGTTTCACTTATAATCAACTTAACTGAGACATGGGCTTGGTCTACTCCTAGAAAAGTCACTAGCTGTCACATTTTCTAAATGCGAATGGATGATCAAATCATGAACACGAACCTCCCAGAGTTTTCATGTCACCTTACCACCACATGACTTGTAGATAAAGAATGCAATGAGGAAGGTCATATTGGTTAGGTGCAGAAACAGAAACTTGTACGTTGCCTGGGAAATTCCATATCTGTTCACCATTCTGGCTTGTCTATTTCAATTGTGTGTGCAAAAATCTGTATAATTCTTTGTATCACACCGTTGTGATGTCATGTATTGCTGTAAGTAGCAATTTGTTTGTTATAATTTTAAAAATCTTCCAGAAGAGTAGAATGAAGATACAAAAGGAAGATGATTCTGCATTTATATTGGAGGCAGCTGATTGACTGAAGCCATTACTAACCACCACAAAATTCTCCCTTACAATCTCCCACTTTAGTCACCAACAATATATTTGCCAACTCTGCTGCTGATTTAGTAACCTCAAACACAACTGAGAAAGTGACACACTTAAAGCTTTGTCAGTTAATATTTTATAAAAATCTGTAAATTGCAGCATATAACCAATCCACAACTGTCTCTAACTATATATGCACCAGGTTGCCATTGAAAAAACCAATATCAGACATGGCAGACTTCTATGGAGCTGCCAGATGAATATAACTTCCAGATTGGGCTTCTATGTCTCAATCTCAAGACAATGGTCTACCGTATTCTGCCATTAACTTCCTTCAGCTGAAACCACAGTCCACTCTTGATGTAAATAATCTTGACACTCAGACCACCATGCATGAAATGATTGCTCATGACAAATACCAGGCCTTCTAGTGAAACCCACAATGGATTTGTTAGGGTTTCCTGCTAAACCAAACACAGAGCTGAAAAACATCATTCATGTATGCATTGCATTAGATAAATCTACCATTCAGCCACTGCAGAGTGTTTAATTCCTTAGATATATCTAACATTCTTCTCTCAGTGGTTGAAAGAGTCAAAATATACAGTAGCTGTACCAATAAACACTTAAAATAATTTTATAATGTTCTTTATGATAAAAATAAACCTTTTTTATTTGTTAAATTTGTGTTAAAATTTGAATTTCATATCAACAAGCAAGGTTCATCTCTACACATTTTAAATTAAATTGTAACGGCAAAGGTAAAGGTAAATTTTACCCTAGAACAGGCCCAGAGGGGGAGTAGAGTGTGGAAAATCTCACCCCCACTGGAATTCGATCCCCGGACTGTCCAGCTCATAGCGAGTCACTATACTGACTGAGCTACCCCACCCCATTAAATGACAAATTAAACTGTACTATCTGCATACAAAATGTAAAGAGAGTGTTAACACTTTGCATACCACCCAAAACACACAATTATGAAGACTTCCCCACGGATGGCAGACAAGCTACAATATGTTGGACAGGATGAGTAGAAGTTTGAAATATATTAACACCTGTCAGTGTTGTGTAATGTATGGGTGTGAACTGATTAAATTGACATAGCATACATGGTTAAACATATGCCCTTTTAAGGTAAGTATATAAGATTTAAACAGAATGTCTGTGAACTATACATGCCAGTGAACAATACATGCCCTCCAAAGTTAATGCATGAATACTTTCCAACTGGCAGAAAAATGTAAGATTATGTAAATAAATATGGAGATGAAGATGGAACGAGCCAGAAATTGGCTTATACTCTGCTCATTACGACATAATGATGAATGTGGGTTTTCTACATGTGTTCAAAACAAGGCTTACATTATATACAGACAATGGCACGGTTTTTAAAGAACCCTCTCTTCTGCATTTTTGCTTCAACAGAAATATGAAGATGCTTATTTATGTATTTGTTAATGTCTTTATTTGGACAAAATTCAGGAATAAACCCCCCCCCCCCCCCCAAAAAAAAAAAAGTTGTAACATATAAACAGAATGCCTTGTAATTGATTACTGAGGATATTAAAATACTACAGACCAACAGGTAGAAAGAACCAGTGGAGTGCATTAAAGAGACTTTTAAATGTGTGAGACCAGGGTCAAAAAGTGGCCCAAATCCATGCTAGCTTGATGATGATGATGATGATGATAATTTGTTTGTATCAACATTTTGAGAGAAGACTACACACAGCACACATCAGAAACATGAGAAATTAAAAAAAATTCATTAGGAAGCATGACAGGGAGTCAGCACTTGTGGCAGCTAGTGTAGATGGCAAGATAATAATTGTACCTTAAAGAAACAGGGAGTGTGGGTGTTGACTGGATTCATCCTCAGAACAGACTGCAGTGGCAGAAAATGTGCTGCCAGTTTCTACCCAGTGGTGGCAGTAGTATCACATAATGTATATTCCAAAATGAATGATGCTAGTAGTAATCTACACTTTATGCTCAAAAATGTTAGTAAAAAGCAATGTACAATAATGACACAAATTTTTCATGTTCTGCAGTTCCGAGCTTCTGATTTCAGTAAACTTTCCTTGTTTCTACCAACTCCACGCTGCAGCAGTCACAGTTACAGCACACCTATATATATGCATTGCCCAGGCTCAGTATTATGTGACAGAAACAACGTGGAAATTAAGTACTACAGTGAACATACAGAACATCACAACAAGTCTATTTTGGATCACACTGGAACTATATATGAGCCACAAGTAACTGTGACAAAAACTACAGATGTCAGTAGCAGCAGCAACAATAAATACAACCATGAGACAGGAGAAAATGCACAATGCTTCATGAATTGTATTCCTCACCAAATACTCTTTGGCTGATGAATTCAAGCAGAATGTGATGGCCATGGCATGTGGCATGTGGGGTAGAAGGGAAATGCCTATAGGTGTTTCATGAAGACACCCGCAGGAAAGACACCAACTGGAAGACCTAGGCATAGATGGTGGAATATGGAACTTTATCTTCAACAATAGAATGGTAGGGCATGGATTCGATTAATCTTGTTCAGGGTGGGACAAGTGGCAGACTCCTGTGTTCAAAAGCAATAAACCTGTGTGTTCCACAATGCGAGCAATGCCCTGACTACCTGAAGCACTAGTAACTTATCAAGAACTCTGTTCCATGAAGCTAGCAACAAATACATGAAAAGACAGAAAATAAATATAGGAAAACTAAGTGATCCAATGTAAAGACCTGAACCTTCTGGAAAGCCAAGAATGAATAAACATTTCCTACAATGAAAATAAACAGCAAATGCCCCACATACTGCTTGCCATTAACAACAAGAACAATTCCCATTCTACATTACTTGTCCACTTATGAAGTCTGAGACTCATAACAAACATTCTCCCATACACTAACTTATCAGGACAGGCAGAATATATAAGAAAAACACACATAAAAGAAAAAAGGGTGTTTTGTATGTTACTAACCTGAAAACTTTTTCACCTTCGGAATAAACACCTTTGAGATGATTTTCAAATTCCTCCATTAAAATCCGTTCCCTTATGCTCACAAATGATAAAGCAGTACCCTGTAATGAAAAGTATTCCTTATAAAGCAGTATTACACCTACTTTTAACTTGATTTCAATGAATCATACAAAAATGTAAACATCCAACACATTTCAAAAAAAATGTGTCACAAGCACTGCTCTAGTAGACACTTTTAATAATACTTTGCGTCCAAAGGTGCTGCCACAATGACCAACTTTTAACAAGAGACAGAAAAAGTACAAGTTTATAAAACAATATGCCTATATTATATAAATGGCACTGTCAAAAATTAAATGCTACTGAAGAAAATAATTATACCTGCAGTTCCAAAGCCATTGGATTCTGATGTACAGCCACTACCGGACTTACATAAGGGTTGCGTTCTGCACAACTTTACGCAAAACAAATTTTATTTAAATTGGAATTCCCCTAAATTCAATTTTTTTAATCTCGAGTGCAGGAAAAATGACAAAAGCGTGCTTCGAAATGTACAATAAAAAGATTAAGACAAGTGCTAGTACAACAGAAAATATAATATAATATAATATCAATAATAATTAATTTATTTCCTACGGGATGCAACATATGTTTTCACAATTTTTTAACGTTTGCATCAGCCAGCAAAAATTTATGTAAGTCAAATTTACGTACATCAAGTATTACGTAAGTCGGAGAGTTACTGTATATAAGTTTAAAGAAAAATAACTGCACACAAAGTTCTGTTATTCACTTCTTCCAGAGAACCACTCTGCATAAGATCTCTCACAAGTCTGACAACCAGTCTTTAGCTCACGAAAATTACTACAATCAAACACTTGGTCAATTTGAATTAATTAATTACACACCATGTTAACTTTTGTCTTACAAAACTAGGCATTTTAAAGGCTGTGGTGTGGCTAGATTAGTGCTGCAGCACAGTTCCACTGCTTCATGAGTAACTCCCAACAATGAGTTCCTGATCAGTACCATAACTACTTACTTACTTATTCACTCCACGGAGCAGAGTCCTTCTTGAGAAGCTAACAGGTTTGCAGCTAGTCAAGATATTCCCCAAATTTTATGAAACATGATGGTTCATTACCGCATTCACAAGTGCCCGCCACCTGAACCTCTCCTGAGCCAGCTCAATCCAGTCCATACCCCCACATCCAACTTCCTGAAGATCCATCTTAATATTAACCTCCCATCTATGCCTGGGTCTCCAGTGGTCTCTTTCCCTCAGGTTACCCCACCAGAAACCTGTACATGCCTCTCCCCTCACTCATACATGCTACATGCCCCGCCCATCTCATTCACCTTGATTTTATCACTCGCACAATATGGGTGAGGAGTACAGATCATTAAGCTCCTCATCATGTAATTTTCTCCAATCCCCTGTTACCTCACCCATCTTAGGCCCAAATATTCTCTTCAACACCCTATTCTCAAACACCCTCAACCTACGTTCCTCCCGCAATGTCAGCGACCAACTTTCACACCCATATAAAACAACCAGCAAAATTATAGTGCTATATATCTTAATCTTAAAGTTTCTAGATAACAAACTGGAAAACAAAAGATTTTGCACCGAATGATAGCTAGCATTCCCTGACTTCAATCTTCTCTTAATTTTTTCCTGAATAGAATTTTGATTTGTTATGGGTGCTCCCAAATATTTGAACTCAGATTCTACCCATTCAAAGAAACTATTATCAAACTTTATACTGTGACTTCATCCTGCATTCTGATCTCGAGATATGACCATGTACTTAGTCTTATCAGCATTTACATCCAGTCCAAACTCCTTACTAGCCACTACCAAAGTTGCTGCATTTTCCTTTACAGTATTACACTTCCTCCCAATATATTAATATCATCAGCATAAACCAGAAGCTGATGTGTATCATTTAATTTCAAGCCATACTGGCTTACCTGAACCCTCCTAATGGCGTACTCTAAAGCGAAGTTGAAAAGCAATGACGACAGAGCATCTCCTTGTTTCAAAACATTCCTAACAGAAAACATGTTGGACAAACTCTTGCCTACCTGGACTGTGTTATATGTTTCAGTCAGACACAATTTTATTAGCCTTACCAGTTTCATGGGGATACCAAACTCAATAAGAATATTATACAAGACCTCCTTCCTAACTGAATCATAAACTTGCTTGAAGTCTATAAAGAGCTGATGCACTGCTTCATTGTATTCCCATTTTTTCTCAAGTATTTGATGAATGCAGAATATATGATCAGTAGTTGACCTGTTGTGTCGGAATCCACATCACCAATAATTTCCTCTGCATATAGAGTTAACCTTGACTGTCTTTTGATTATCACTTTTCTCCTCACTTGGTTCATGCACATTTAGAACAATGATATTATACCAGCAAACTTTCAGAAATATATATGACAACTTATCGCTCATAAACTCTACTCTCTTAACTGCTGATAATATTCTGTGATGTACAAAGAAGCCTGTTACCACTTGATGATTGTCAGTGTCATGCCCTCTCTGTTCCACCTGACCTCCCGCACACCCATTAAATCTAATTTATATATAGCCAATTCCCTGCCTGCTGCTGTAAACGAGCCTGCCCTATACAGGCTCCTAACACTCCGAGTACCAAATCTCATGTCCTTTTTCCATTGCTTAGATCATACCACAGTATCAGTCCAGGTCTGAGGCTTTGTCTGTTAATATTTCATAACAAAATAAGTTTCAACAGGGAGGAGTTGTTAGCAACTCGTCCAACCCCCAAGATGGAGAATCACCCCTTGTTGGTTGTCCGTGACTGCTTATTCAATATATTCATAGCTACCCTCCACACTGGAGGCTGTCGTACTCATCAGACTTGCTGCCATTCAGACAAGTAAAGCCACACAACACTGTATTATGACCACACAGGCAACTGCCTACTTTTTCAAACCCCTACCAACTGTCTAATTCCTAACTCCATTCCCTCTCCATATAAAACTGATCACCCTGCTACCTCAGAGCTGACAATATCATAAACCAGTGTGAATGATGCATGGACAGGCAAATTACGTGAAACTGACAAAATTATAACCGAGTATTTTAACATTAATAAACATATCATGGCGTACTTATGAATTAACTCAGTACTGCTTTAGTTTGCAACATTTAACATGAATCTGTGTCCTATCATCATGTCAGTCTCTGTGTTGTGTTAATTTTTGTTTCAACATAGCTTGCCAATTTGCATGCTGCCCCTGGGTACGCAGAGCTTGGGATTTTAGAATGATTTGAGACATTTATGATGAACAAACAACATTCTGACCTTCTTACAACAACATTACTTGGTATGTGTGACACAACAAAAAAAGTTGCATTAAGTATTACTGGTATGACACACAACTATGTCAAAAATTACACACAAAAAATTACAGTTTGTTAAGAAAGTATAGCACAGGCCAATGCAATCAGTGTTATTAAAGGTGGCATTACATGACAATGATAAATAGTACACAAAAGCACTGTAATTTTCTTTATTGCTAATGCTACAGTACAATATTTAACCTTACTAATCAGCAAGAAAAATGTCCCATTCAATTTCAAAGGGATACATCAGCTTCAGAACTACAATGATACTGTTAATTTATTGGGTGAAGACATACAACCATAAAGAGACACAGAGAAACTTAATCAGTTTCTGCTGAGAGGTCTGGTCTAGTAGTAAACACTGACAAAACTAGGTCCATATTCATCACTTGTTAACAGAATGCAGAACAAAATAACAACATAAAAACAATGAACAAGTCCTTTGAAAATGTGGCAACTTCAAAACATGTGGGAGCAGTGCTACAAAGTACTGTAAAACTGCCTGCATAAAGAAATTAGGAACAGATTACATTCACACAATGCTTGCTACCACTTGGTCCCAAATCTTCCGCTTTCCTGTTGGCTGTCTAAGAATATAGATTAAAATATAATGAACAACAATTTTGCCTTTTGTTGTATATGGGACTGCAACTTGGTCTCTTACATTATGGGGAGAATGCAGGCCTTACATTTTCCAGAACACGGTGCCGAGGATCATATTTGGGCCAAAGAGAAAGATGTTAACAGAACACTGCAGAAAATTGCATAATGATAATCTTTATGATTGTACTCCCCATAAAATACTGTTAGGGTTATAAAATCAAGGAAGATGAGACGAGTTGGGTCTGTGGCACATATGAGGAAGAACAGAAATGCCTAAGGGATATGGTGGGGAAACCTCAAGGAGAGAGAGACAATTTGCAAGACATAGGCATTGATGGTGGGGTAATACTTAAATTGATCTTCAAGAAATTTGATGGGAGGGCAATGGCACAGGACACAGACAAGTGGCAGGTTTTTGTAGACTAATGAATGTGAGGGTACATGGAATGCAGTAACTGTTAGCTTCTTTGCTTGGGATCAGTTCCACGGAATTAATATTATTTAACACATGCAATGACAACCTGTTTTTAAGAGTGGGCCACACTCTCCACAACTGAAGTGCAAGGGAACTATACATATTTTAGATTTAATTAAAAGCATCAGAATCACTCAAAGATATTATGGACCCATTAGTTCTTTCTTTATTAAATTTACTCTGCAGAATTCTCCAAAACATTCTCAAGAAGCTGGGGGGGGGAATCAGCACCTACTACAAAATTAACAAAATAGCAACTGAAAAATTTAATACTGAAATTATTGTACATCCGAAGCATTTTAAATAATGGATTTCTGCCTCTAACTGCACAATGAGAACAAGATTATTATAGAAGTATACAGCTTAGCTTTGGCCTTTCATTGTCTCACATTAACAGTTATAAATAATAAATTAAAAAACTCTGAACAATCTACAGAAGAAGGAGTTAAAATCTTGACATTCCACCTCAACTTTAATGAGAAGATCACAGACAGAGTTCTTCACCAAGAAAACTAATATTTGATAGATAGTTGGTAACAGCTATGCATAACAAGATAGGAAATATTTGTACAGTGTAACATTATGGCATGTTCATGCAGCCATGTTGCTGTGGAAATGGAGTGCTGCACTACACATATCTGTCAAGAATGCTGTTATGGTGATATTATGTCACAGGCAACAATAAATCATACTTCATTCTTCAAGTAAAGTGCCCCATCATTTTGCCCAAATTTAATCACATATGGATTTTCTTTCAAAGATTTTCATAAAAGTCACCAATATCAAACTTAATGAAAATCAATCCAGTGGGACCTGTACTGATACATGCAGACACACAGGCAGATGGACAGACAGACAGGCAGACATAACACAAATGGGCACTTTCTGTAAATATGCAAACATGCATTAAATGTGATGCAAAAGGACATCAGTCATTCTTGAGTAAAATTTTGATTCCAAAAACTTCACTTTTAAAAATTTATGTTCAGACACACAGTACGCTAGCTCTTTTTTTTTTTTGGACTGCTGAAGCATCATTTTTCATAAGTGGCAGGAGTTGGCCAGTATGCCTGAAGTGTAGGTTGGCATTCATGATCTAAAATATCCAACCCCCCACAGAAGAACATTATATAACATTTTATACAACAACTAAATATACAGTACCAAACTGTGTGCTTTAACAACTTGACTTGCTATCATTTGCCATCACTTCAATAGGTCATAAGTGCAAAATATACTGTCTACTGTAACATCCACAGACAGAAATATGTTACGGACATCATGATGTACATAAACTGTGAAATATGTTGCACAGTATGAGCATGCAAAAGTATTTTCCATCATTTTCTCCTTTTCCACTTTAAAGCTTACAGTTATAATCTACACCCCATTAGATACAAGATAATTACGCTACATACAAAAGCTTAAATATTTTGACAAAACTTTCTACCACACACAAGCACAAGTATATGCATATTGTTTACTTACTTGGTGTTTACCTCTGGCAGTCCGGCCAACTCTGTGAATGTATGAACCAACATCAGTTGGGAAATCAAAGTTGATAATATTGGACACAAATTGAAAATCAATACCTCTTGCAACACCAAATTCTTTGTCTTTCTTACGCTTCCTGCAACACAATAAGAAACATGAACATTACTGCTCCCACAATGCACATTCAAGATGGCCACACGTGTAGGCAAAATCAAGCACTCTACAGCTCAACAATGACATAACACAGAGTCCTCATTTTATCTAACAGCTATTGTTTGTTAGTTCTTGCCACTGTTCTTCCATGCATATGGTCAGTCAAGTGAGTGGACTACATGAATACAATAAGCTGGCTGACAGTAAGTGACAAACAATATTTGATACAATAAGGGCCTTATGCAATAAGAAAATTAGTTGCATTTATAATGGATGACAGATGATGACTGCTTTTCTCCTCCACCAATGCCAGTGTGCATAAATCAGTCCCCAGAACATTAATTCCTGAAATGAGCTCTAAGGAAAGAGTTACCAAATCTTTCTTCACACCATCACATGAGTGCATGGCCCCATCAACACTCAGAATGAAATGGGGCGAGAAATTCTTGTCAACTGTTTTTTTTTTTTTTTTTAGTTTTTTAGTTAACCTGCCCCTTCCACTTTTTTTTTCCCCTAAAAGGTCATTTAGGGGACAAA
>Ga0123357_10013337_pt1 | contig 10659 bp, 5 predicted proteins | sample TergutEmb28metaG_FD_89873 | JGI IMG/M metagenome (GOLD analysis project Ga0123357, IMG submission 89873) | Embiratermes neotenicus P4 segment gut microbial communities from Petit-Saut dam, French Guiana - Emb289 P4 | ecosystem: Host-associated > Arthropoda: Insects > Digestive system > Gut ...
TGTCAACCAAGCGTTCGACAAAATTATGGCATCAGGGCCTCCTACTAAAAATCAAACAAACCCCCCCCCCCGTGGACCTTAAACCTCCAAATCTTTACTTCAAAACAAGACCCTCCCGACAACAAAAAACAACCGAACCCCCCCCCCCCCCATTTCCAATGCTTTCGGGTGTTCGGGTGTACCCCAAGGAAGCATCTTATGTTCATTACTATACAGATATACACTGCCGATATCCCACAATCCGAAAAAACAATCCTCAGCACCTTCGCGGACGACACGGTCATCTCTACAACTCACCCAGATCCTACCCTAGCCTCTGTAAATCTCCAAGATAAACTGCAAACTATCGAAAATTGGAATCGGAATTGGAGACTGAAGATAAATGATACTAAGTCCTCACACATAACATTCACTCTCCGGCGAGGACATTGACCCCCAGTGTATATCAACCAGACAGTCGTACCCCCAGCAGAGACGGTCAGATACCTCGGACTTCATTTTGATAAACGTCTAACCTGGAAGGACCACGTGAAAACGAAACGCAAGCAACTAGACCACAAAGCTCGCGAAATGTACTGGCTCATTGGAAACCATTCCCCCTATCGTTGGAAAACAAGCTTCTCGTCTACAAAACAGTGCTAAAACCAGTGTGGACGTATGGAATAGAACTATGGCGATGTGTTTCTCATTCAGCGATATCAATCAAAACTTCTCAAAACTATAACCAATTCCCCATGGTATGTCTTAAATCACACCCTTCATTCAGACCTACAAGTCCCGTACGTCCAAACGGTTTTCCGGGAACGGACAGCTACTCATCGCGCGGCCCTGGGCTCGCATCCTAACCCCCTCATGGAACCACTAGTGCACCCGCCAAACAACAGGCGCTTAAAAAGATGTACATTTGACGAGATACACTAAGGACGCGTCGTTGGACACCTCCTAGACCACCGTCAAACTGAGACAGCGCATTAGCTAATACGAAACAGTGTAATGATGTTTTCTGGTTACTAATCAAGGTAAAAAAAAAAAAAAGTATATTGAATTAACTCACTTTCTGTCGGCAATGAAAAATGAATTTTCTAATACAGTACTGGTACAGAAACTGGGGCTCTTCTAACAATGAACAAACTGCTTCATATTTGGCCCAGACCTTCTACTCGAATTTGGGTTTTGTTTGTTGAAATAATATTTTTGTGTTACTGCCTAAGTGTTAGTGCATAATTATGACTTCGATTCGATTGATAGAACCACCCACCCTGATGGATTCGACTCCCACAAAACGAGAACCTAGACCACCGCCAATATACATTTACGATGTGAACAACTATAAAACGATGGTAGATGATCTTTGTAAGGTAGTCGAAAGGAAACCTACCATACTAAAGCCCTTCCCAACAACACAATCAAAGTCACCTAATAAACTCAAGAAACAAAGATAATAATAAAAAAAAAACATCAATCTCAGAACTATCCTCAGCATACCTCACCAACCCACAAACTTTGCCTATCCCACCATAAGCTATGCACAAATAACTACTGGAAGACCACAGACTCAACCCATTAATAGTCACAACACGAATACAACAGATAAATTTACAAACTTCCTTAACGAATTCAAACACATGTTTAACCAACTCATAAACCAAAACAGCACGATACTGACCTTGCTCACCACAGGCATAAATAAAATAGCTCACTAATGGCGAAGTCGCTAAGAATTGCAGCATGGAACTCCAACGGGTTGCACAATCATGTTCAAGAAATCTCATTATTTCTAACTACTAACAAAATTGATATCCTGCTAATATCGGAGAGCCACTCAACCGAACAAACTGTCATGAACATACCATTCTATGCAATCTACTACGCTCACCACCCGATGGGACAGCTCATGCAGGCTCCGCTATCATCATCAAAACAACCTTGAAGCGCTTCGTCCTAGAACCATATATCAGGAATAAAATTCAAAGCATAATCATAAAAATAACAATCATGCCCAGAACTATAACTATTGCTGCAATCTACAGCTCTTTCGCACTGCATTGATTGGTAGTTATTTTCCTACATTTCTGTACAGCATGTAGGTGCCATCTTCATGGGTTGCATACAAAGAAGAAGATTGAACCGAGAGGCTGTCCAGTACCGTTGCTAATATACTGCTAATTAATGCTGCGTAATATACTAGAAGGGTGCTGTCCTTATTCGTATTTTGGTGAAACCACGAAATTGCACGTTATGATGTATGACTGCTAATTAATGCTGTTTAATATACCAGAAGGGTGATGAACTTATACGCATTGTGGCGGAACCCCGAAATAACAGGTTATGATTTTTTTACGATAATCTAACGCAAGCGCTGTACTGACTGGATGCACTACAGAACATCCAGTTAGTGCTGCTAACCGTGCGAAGTACTGCATTTAAATATTAACGGTTGTGGACAGTTAGGTCGAAGCGATGTTTAATACAGAAAGCTGCTAATTGTTACCGACTGCTTGCAGGTTTGAATTTAAAAAATTTCTATCATCGAATTTGTGAAAGAATGGTAATGGGCACAAAAATTTGTGTAAGCTAAATATCCGACTTAACATAATGCAGCGGACCCAACATTTGAATTGAACCAACCATTTGTTTTGCTGTTACGCTGCATATATTGCGTTCTAAATACTCTAAAATCAAAAAGGAGTGTGTAGTGAAACGTATGTGTTCTTTCATATTGACAGTGGGACACAGAAATTTTGCAACGAAAGAATCTTTCTGTTGCGAAGGAGGGAAGAAAGTTTAAGTAGCACAAATTTAGTTACGTAAGATCATATTTCAGTATTTGTTTCACAATTTCTCTTTGTTCCAAGTGAGGCAACACGTTTCCTTGTAATTACGTACAAGTGTCGATGGCTCTTTTTCACACCAATCCAGCATAAATTTACTTGTGATATATGATGTAGTGTTGAATGGACCAGCATTGTGTTCTTGGATAATTGTTGCTACACGGATGTGGCCGTCCATAGTCCTATTGAGGGCCGTGACGGCTCCATCATTTGCTATCCTATCTACTTAGAACTTGAAATATGAGGAAATTTTATTACGCCAGCGTAATTCAGCAAACGTATGTTAGGGTAAGCGCCATATTCTTTATGATACGGTAAACTTAACGATTACTGCTTTGTGAATTTTTCTGAATCACAAGTGTCAAAGAGCCGCTGGATTTCCAAACAGCTGCACACCATACACAAAACACAAGAGTTATTCTTTGACTGATTGCTGAAGCCGGATATTAGCTTGCCCAGTTTTCTTATGAGAATTTTGGGCTGCACAACGTACCTTTTGCACTGGTTGTGACAATCTATCTTCTGGACATGTTGATTGATTGATTGATTGATTAGCATTTGGGTTCTGGACCTAACAGCCCCGATGCACCTAGGCCTTAAAAACGGGTCCTTTGGGCCCCATATAAAATCATGGGAGCCCCGTAAGTTTACTGAAGTTTCAAATGGCCCCTTTAAACTCTTAATATCCTACAGCTCCAAGAAAAAGGAGCCCAGATACACATTTCTGAGTGAGGCCAAAGCCTCACATTTACAAAGAATGTAGGCGGAGTTTTCCTTTTTCAATCCACACCTCCTACACAATGGAGTGTCTAGAAGTCCTAATAGGTGAAGATGTCTCCTCAGTGTGCTATATCCTGTAAGAAGGCCAGTTACAACCCTGGATTGAGTCCTATTGAAATCGAGATATTTAGCCTTGGTACCCAGAGTAGGGTTCCAGATTAGCTCTCGAGCCTGTCTTTGGGTGTCAACAAGGGGCCACTATTTTGTCCAATGGTAGTTAGCCAACGAGCGACTAAGCATTTTTTGTATGTCTTCTGGACCTGTAGTAAAATATCTTATGTATTTCATTCACACACACATACATTTTATCACTCGGAGAAGGTATGAAACAAATCTTTCTTTTTTGTAATGGAAATTAATTTACACAACACAATTAGAAAGGAGGAAGTTCATTGACCTGAATATGGAGTATTTAAATTTTTCGTTCTTGCAAATTATAATTTTTCCGTATGTTACGTTTAATTTGTCTGCGTTTAAATACTTTCCAATTTGGTCAGATTTTAAGGACACTTGAAGATCCGTATCTGACGTCAATATTGCTAAATGTCTGTATTTAATGCGTATTTATAAGTTGAATATTTCTATCTTACGTAAATTTGAGTTCAGAAAAAATGTGTTTGTAGATGTGAGTTGTATTATCAAGTGTGATATCATTTCTATTTAATCAATTTCATAAAATAAAACAAGAAATCATATTTTAGTAAATTATACGTTGTTTTAGGTATATTCGAATGTTTGAATTTCTTTCTGAGTTTGTGGATACCAACCTACAAAAATATTGAAATATATTCTCTACCAGTAGAGATTTACCCACAACATGAAGAGCTTTGAACCGCATTGTCCCATGTCGGATTTTAAGGGAGTGAAAGACCGTTATTTTCTTCTCTAAACTGCTGAAATTTTTGAACGTGAATTCTTGTCTATTCTTGAACTGTGATCGTGAGTTAGTAACTGGCTGCCTGTCCCGAATTCTGTGATTTGCCTAATCTTGTTTTTCGGCCTCATCCTTCACCTTCCGGAACATTAAATTTATAAATGAACTTTTCATATTTCAAGGAAAGAAGCTGAACAGGAAGTAATTCACCACACTGAAAGCAGAACAGGGAAAAATTTATTATGTTCCAAACTTCAGGTAACACCGGAGTGAACAAAATTTGATAGCACAATATTGATAATAAAGAGCACGCGGTGCAGCAGTTAGTTGAGGCACTGCGATATAGGTTGGAAGTGTTCATTTACATAATCGTTCCGTCCACATTATGGCCCTGGGTTCGACTCACCCTGTAACGGATTTGAGTAACAGGGATCTCTCCTGGTTTGTAAATGCTGCCTTTGTGTAGGGCTGATAATCTTACCACCTTTATTTGTCGAATGTCATGAAATTGGGTATTCTTTGACTCCTGGTACCTTTTGGCCCTGTACAGGGATTGCTTAACCTATTATTATCTATTGATGATATTGAATTGTCTTTGTATATTAATTTCATAATTTCTTATTACTCTTTGACTCCTGGGCTCCAAATGAGATTAGTAGTAGTAGTATATAATGCCCTTGTGTACAGAAAGATTCAATGTAAATTTAATTGTTTGCTCTTTCCGCATTAATTAATTTAGCTCTTGCAGTAAGAGGAAATATGCAAGGGAAGGAATTTGTATGGGACAGAGACGTACTTTTAAGTGCGGCTCACAAATGTCTTGACGGAGGTCACTGATGTGCCTGCAATAAATATAGGTGATGTCGCCATTGTCAAACTTACATTCCGTTGACAGCTGCAAATATTTTTATACAACCCAAGTGGCAGGACACAAAATACACCGCTGCTTCGGCACCCCAATGTTAAACACGCCAAATGATTCCTGTTTTGTAAAATTACCTCGGTTGCTACATGAGTATTTCATGTGCAATTCCATAGTCAGAATAAAAGCCAATTTCCTTCGTGTCCGTCCGAATGTTCGTACGCATTATCACTTCGCCCAGTGGACAGGTTACAGTGAACAGTTATGTTATAGTCATATGAAAATGTTTCGAAAGATCTAAATTTGTTTAATATCGGTCAAAAATATCGGGCACTTTACGTAAAACCGAATTACCTTTCGTTGTTAACGAAGAAATTAGTAAAATCTCTGTTTGCAATCTAAGTGGTATTAATTAGGTTATGTTAATCGAAGGTGTGACAAATTTCTCGCACACGCCACAATGTAACTCCGCACACAAATTGTCTATCTTGTGTTCGAATGTTTAGGCTTTGAAGTCGTAAAATTTTATATTTGTCGACACAAAATTTGTTCTGATTGTTCGGTATTTTTCTCATCAGTATACGCGATTCTGGGTGACTTTTATAGCGGATTGGCTGAACAGAGGAAACTAAATCATAAATTTTCTGCACAACATTATTCAATCAATTTTGTCAAAATTCCTATATTTCCACAATGAAGAAGTAATCATTGTCTTGGCTTTGCAAAAATCTAGGTTCGCCACAGTAACTTGCATGCTGGTACTAATGGTGTGCAGTTGGTTAGAACACTGAAACAGAACCGCGCATTACTTTTTCTATTCCGCTACTGATACAGACTCCTAAAGAACCTAAAATCAATAAGGAAACTTGTAGTATTTAAGATAACAAATGGTAGTGTGGATCATTGATGTAACTTTTCAGACTTTATGTGACGAAAGAGTGAAGAGTGTTATAACAGCATATATGAAAGTTTACATGTTTGCCATTTCCTCTGGTAAACGCCATTTTGGTATTTTTCAACGTTGTTGTTAGCTACGTTACGTAAGAGTTTACGTTTGGTATTCGTGTTTCGGAATGTAATTTTGAGAGATGTGATAAGAAAGAGATATGACAGATTTCGTATTAGAGGGCCAAGCAATTTAAAATCATCATTATTTTTCTTGTAGTGTTATGAGTATTAGGTATAAGTGTTGATGATGTCTTGTGGACCATTCCATTGTTCACTTCGGTAAGTAATGTTGATAGTGGGAAATCTTTTGTTTTAACAGTGCGTAGTATCGTATTCCATTCTTCTTATTAATTCCTAGGAGTTATGTGTAACTGATGTTTTCTCATTAAGGGAAATCGGAAAGCTCTTCTTTATTCTTTTATGGAGTGGATTGAAGTGACAAAAATCATCATATATTTGGATGTTGTTTTCTGTTTGTGTTTTTATCGAATCCTTGATTTTTTCCACGTAAAAGAAGGTATTACAGACAGATGTTAGCATCTATTCCTTGTGTGAATGTAAATTTTAAATTATTGTGGAATTAGTAGGCGGAGTTTCGTGTCTGTGTGTGAGTGACATTTGTGTGGTCATAAATAATTAATCTATCATCAACGTATCGGGTATGGTATATGAATGATCCAATTGTCTATGTTATGTTAGATAACTGAATGTTCAAAATGTAGCAGAAAGTGTTCCGCTCCTAAGATTGATATCGGTGATCATATTGCTAATTTTTTGTTTGTTTATAAAATAATTTTGTTGAAATTATTACCCATTTAATTCAGGGATATGGAAGGTATTAAATTCCTTATAACTTGTCGTTTTGTGTCCGACCGCTCTGCTTGAACAGAAACCGCTGCCTGTATCATCCATTTTAGTATTTGGAAATATACGGCTGTCCGTCTGTACGTAAAGAATGTTTTTATGAAAATGTAACCGTGTTTCAGACTGACTCTATTGGCTAAGGTAAAGGAGGAGTTGTGGAGGTGTTGATGGTTGTGGTTGTGGTGGTGATGGACGTTTGTGTTACAGAGTTTTGGATGCAATATAAATTCTTGTTCACATATCCATCAAAGAAATTGCTTTTATTTGGTACAGAGACTTGCTGGAGGGCTGGACAACAATGACGTTTCTTTCAGCACGATTCTTTACGGATCACATTTTTTCGTGTTTTTTGTTTGTAATAATTTATGTCAAATCATTCTTTCTTGTCGCAATTAAAAGAGAGAACGAAAATTACAGCCTGGTGCTTCGTTCAAATAGCAATGCTGGAACTCAGAACAGACGCATATTAAATAATGATGGAGATTTATGTTTCAATCAGTAACATTATACTAAGGAATAATAAGGCTTTATGTTCAGCTAAGATAATCCCATCTTAATTCCTTTTTTCTGAACACTTCAACATAAGCATTGAAGGTGTAAATTCTGCACATTCTGAACTGTAGAGTATTATTGTTGCACCTGATGACACTCAATAACGTACCATTCTCGATAGGACTCCTCTGGACGTGTGATCGGCCCGTTGCAGAATGTCCACTTTACAACATACAACATGCACATGACCGTATCCGTGGTGAAATTTTAACCCGCAATTCTAACCAGTGAATGGCCAACGGATTCGGCTGATTAGAAATTTTGTTTCCTAATTAGAAGAACACAAGTGGGAAATAATTTACAATTATATTTCAGGTTTCAGACCCTAAATGTGTGAAGATGTATAATGTTTAAAATGTAGATTTTGAATTTTTGAAACGTAAATGAACAATTTGTAATGCAATAACTCTTAGGCAATTTGTTAATTTTGGAAAGCACGTTATTTATTTCAGACCGATTTTAGAAGTGTAGATAAAATGCGAAAATATTTCTCTTCATTATTGTGGTACTCAGTCAAAACATTTTTGAATATTTTTCACTACGTCCGCTTTATTTAAAGCATTTTTTCTCCATTAATTTATCTTTAAAACTCATAATTAAATTACAAACAAAAATTTTACCTGGTGTGCTCCCGGTTAACGTGTGTGTAATTTTCTTTAAGCCTTTGCGACCGAAATTAATTGCAAGTGCAGTTTGCAGAACCCTGGAATTTAAATATTGGAAAGTATTCCTATCGTTCAAACTGTTACAGATAGAGGGAAGATAAATTTACGAATGTTTCCAACACGGAAATACAAGAATTACCGAAATTGGTCGAAGCATATTTCGATTGACACTTATGTACTAACCCACCCAAGACACGCTGATAAACTTCACCATGTCGTACGTTATATTTATGTTCACCTGCAAGTCTCGGTCGATTTTTGCGACTATCGTCATGGTGCTTTACAAGAATATAGATAAAATATATGTCTATTACATATGATGAAACTTGTTTTGTCATTGTGTGTTTCTTGTTTTACTAGTCAAACGGAAAAATGTTTCCTCAGTGCAAGGTGACGGAACACATAAATTACTTATGTCGCATTGTCTGAAAATCCATCCCTCCATCATGTGCACAGAGTATCAGCCCTTTAGCGCCAGAGATTTAAGTAGATGTCCATATTGTGGGATTTGGTAAACAGGGTGTAGACAGAGAATTATTTGGATATAAGGGAGAAGGTAATAGTGAACAGGTGACTAGAATGTATCGCATAGTTACATAATTTATTTTCTTCCATAACCGTAACAATATTTATGTGCGTGTTTGTGTGTGTGTGTGTGTGTGTAAATGTAATTTTTATGCTGGCATTGCGATATATGTCCACAGGCCTTTCCTGTGTGTGGAGTCAGTTTGATGCTTACAGCGATGAATATTCTGTAGTGAAGTGATGCGTAATAAAACATATTTGAATTTCCACAAAATTTTTTAGTGACAGTATGTTCTTTCAGTCATGTAACGATTATTATGTGGCCATAAACACGCGTAAATAATATGTCATCAACGTATCGTGCTTCGGATATAACGTAGGTATTGTCTCACTTAAGAGTGGTAACTAAATGATCAAAATATAGTAGAAAAATTTATACTACATTGCTTATATCCACGATCTCATTGCTAACACTTTGAATGGTTTATAAAATTCATTGTTATGTTGTAAATGCTATCCTTTGGAAACAAGAATATAGAATATACTAAATTACTGGTAACTTGTTGATGAGTGTCCCACTGCTCTGTTTGAACAGAAATCGCTGTCTCTGTCATCCGATTTAGTGTTCACAATGTACAGCTGTCCGTCTGTACATACAGATGGATTCTGTGAAACTGTAACTGTGTGTCATACCGTGCAGACTGTTTCATATTACAGGAAATAAATGTGTAATACTTCCCTTTGGTCGGGATGTTTGAATTTATACTTCATTATATCGCTTCTTCCAAGAGGGAGATGGTGGTGGTGATTTTTGTGGTGGAGATTAGGTTGTATTACTGTGGATCAGCTGCGTGACAAAATCTTGTGCACCTCACCTACAATGACATTACGCTTAATTTTCTGCTCCCATTTGTTGGAGCGCTAGACGGTTAAAATGCATCATATTGTTGTATTGTTAAACACTGAAATTCTGTTTTATCACCTTTCTTTACGGATTACATTTTCCATTTTTATTCTTCGTAATAAACCACGACAAATAATTCCTACTTGTCCCAATAAAAAGAAAACAAAAATCGAACAAGTAACATGGATAGACTTAAGCAAACACATATCTTAAATTACGATGGAAATGAATGTTTGTGTCAGTCAACAATTCATATTCTTTAAGACTAGTGCTACATGTTTCGGCTAAAAACGAAAAGTCGTCTTCCTTTCTTTGTTATTCTGTCCACTTCAAGCTAGGCATTTTAGGTGCATTCCCGGCATCTTCGATGTAAAATCTACACCGTAGAGGATTAATGTTCCACTTGATTACATTCGAAAATAAACACAACCGGTTGGACTTCTCTGGAAGAAGGATCAGACCGTCGCAGAGCGTTCTACATGGCTGCATAAAACACTCTGCAAAGACAGACAGGCCTAGTGGTTTTCGAACCTGTAGTACCAGTAAATGAATTGCCACAGAATCACGCCTTAGACCATGTAGATTTTGACATCGGCTGATTAGCCACGATTAGCCTAATTACTAGAATACAAGGGGATATTCTTTACAACTCTACTTTAGGTTTCAGATCACAAACGTTTGGAGATATAGGATGCCTAAAATATAGGTTTTGAATTTTATAAATCATTACGAAATAATATATAATATAATATAATATAATATAATATAATATAATATAATATAATATAATATAATATAATATAATATAATATAATATAATATAATATAATATAATATAATATAATATAATATAA
>Ga0123357_10013338_pt1 | contig 10659 bp, 6 predicted proteins | sample TergutEmb28metaG_FD_89873 | JGI IMG/M metagenome (GOLD analysis project Ga0123357, IMG submission 89873) | Embiratermes neotenicus P4 segment gut microbial communities from Petit-Saut dam, French Guiana - Emb289 P4 | ecosystem: Host-associated > Arthropoda: Insects > Digestive system > Gut ...
AGAAAACATTGGTTGTCAGAGTAAGGTTTAAAAGATTTTATATGTTTGTTAATTAGTTTTGTTGTTGTGATAAAATTTTTTTTGTTGATTGATGGGGACGTTAGGTGTTTTTTTTTTTTTTTTTGTTTGCTTATTGTCGATTATATTGCATGAGTATAAAAATATTAAAATACTGTTGTGTCATTAGCATGCTGAAATACATGTGCTTTATCCTGTGTTTCTTCATTGTTATTTCACTTGTGTCTTTATGTCTGTAAATTTACGACACAGTATTCTGCATTTCCACATGAACGTGTTGTATTGGCTCCATACGTGTTACGCTGCTTGAAATTCTGGACTGACAGTTCTCCTTAGATGTTCTTCCTTCTGTTTGGGTTTCTGTTAGCTCTCCTTTGTTACAATGTGCTAAAGCTTCTGTTGTCCATGATGACAATTTGAGTATGTCTAGCTTCCAGATAGTTTGTGTCATATGTTAAAAACTGTATGGAAATTTTAGAAAATTAATTGATATTGTATTCTAAGCCCATGATTCTGCTACCACATGTTTTATTCCTCTGGCATTTTGTAATTACATTTTAATTGCCGCGTGATTGTTGCGTAAGTAAAATGTGAGGTAGTATAATTTGTGTTGCTGTTCATGTGAGGAAAATCATAAGGTAGTTTTTGAAGTTTAGCATTGGGTTAATGGAAGTTTTGCTGTTTGTGTCTGCCTACATCATAACCATGTTTACCTGTTTAATTACATGTCTTACCAAACAGGAATGCACGTGGGAAAACACCCCTAGAAATTCATTTTGTTTATTTAGGCAATGAGGAAATTTACTGCATTTTTAAGTTGTTGTTGCTTAAACTGTGTTTTATTTTTTATAAAATGCCATTAATATCATAATTTTGTCTTTTTCTGTTCAGATAATGTTTTTAAAAAATCATCCACAAAAATTTAAATGCTTTCCCCTGTCAGCTAAGGGATAAGGATGACCAAGATCATCTGGCCCAGATGTCACTTATTCCGACTACATAGCATGGCTATTTATAACCTAATACTACTTTCCAAGGTTATTCTGTTTTCTCTTCAGTCCACAAACTCTGTCTGTCTTGTAGAGTGCACTGATAGGATAAACAGACACGTAATTATGGCATGGGACTGCTTAAGCATTTAAACCCATTTATGTTGTGCATGTGTGAAGTGTTGAGTGTTGGAAAATACATAGACAACCTGAACTTGAATTATATTTCAGTGGCAACCAACCAAGAGGAGGTCGTGGCACTCCAACAAACAGCAGTACTGTGACACCTGTAGCCATTGTGACAGCCAAAGAGGAGCACAGTAACCAGCCAGTAGTGGCTAATTTGGCTGCACTTCCCGCACCAGCTGCTAATGCTGTGTTGCCAGACTCGCAGCCTCTTACCACTGCCTCAGAGTTACCGGTGAGTTGGTCTTGCAAATTTAAGGCCATTCTGGTTTTGCAATTTGTGATGTTAAAGTTGAGCATAGTCATACTTTTTTCTTTAGATACAGTAAACCTGGCATTCAAAATCCCCAACGATGTTTATAGGCAGTTTCACTTGAGATTTTACACAAAACACTTGTATATTCGATTTTTTTAACATATTGCTTACTGGGAAATGTGGGGAAGCTAGTTGTCATGAAGTTCAAGCCTCCTTAAAAATTTTTCAAGATGTCATTGCCCAGAAGTTTTGCAATTTGGTTGGACATTTGAAAGATTTGGAGGGAGGATATAACAGGATACTGGATGTAACTAGCATGTTTGCATTGACTGTGAAAGGAGTTCAAATGCTGTTACCTTCTTCACCTCCATCTGGTCCTTTGTCGGTTATTGTGGTCTTGCAGTTTTCTGTATACAGGCTACTGAAATCCAACTGACACTGTGAAATGCAAATATGTGCTTTGCTTGGAGAGTGAATGAAATTGGTGTGCTGAAAGGCACTATAAATGCTAATATAGTGCTGGGCAATATATGTGTCACATACACTCTTTCACTCGGTTGAGTGAACCAACAAGTCATGGGATACATAAACAGAAGATTTTTTTTAAGCACATTCGCAAAATTGCAAAAAAGCGACTGTTAGCTTTGTCATTGTCTGTCTGTCTGTATGGAACAGCTGGGCTCCAACTGAACAGATTTTCATGAATTTTGATACTTGATGATTGTTCAAAAATCAGTTTGAAAATTGGAGTTTGACTGAAATCTGACAAAAAAACTTGCACTTTACATGCAGGCGTATGTACATTCATGATATCTCGCTGAATTATTCTTAGAATGAGAAGTGTTTCAGACAAAGGTTGCAGAGAAAATGAAGACAAACATTTTTGCCATTTATGAGATGATATGGAAAAATATGGTACAGCCAGAGAGGCCACTGATGACAATTTGGTGCATGCACTTTGCAGGCTAGATAACGGAAGCGAGAATACAAACACATTTAGAATATTTAATACTTACTGCTGTTCCATAGCAATAATGGCTACATGAACATGCCTTAGTGTCTCAGTTCTACGTGCTTTGCCTGTGTTCTTGGCATAAGTTTGTTATTACAGTGGGATCTTGTGTTCGGACTTTGTGTCTGGTTTATGTGCTTTCACAAAACACTTTTTGGTGTTTGCTTGGGGCTGGCAAAGTCTGGTTAGCACTACCTAATGTCCTTGTTGAAATGTAACATCATTATTTCATACAATTTTAGCACAGATTTTCGATATCTTGAACTATGTTCTGTACGTGTGCCACAGATATCTGCGTGTGGAATAACAATCTGCCTGTAGCACAGATAATGCTTTTGTTTGTGTTACTGCATCCCACAGAAGTTATGAATGAATAATCCCATTTTAAGTAGCATGAAGGTCATGATGCAATGACACTGACAAGGCATCTGTCTCAACAGTGTGGAGCAGTGGAGCTCAAGTATGCTATCTGTTGCCCTGTAGCTTTTTTGTATTTGGTTATTTCAGTAAGAAATCAGGTATGTTGTGGCAGTTGCTTGAACTGTAGTCTTCATTTCATCAGTTCAGACATTGTTCCAAGCAATGTACATGTTCATACTTACATAGATTTATATGAATTTTGCAGCATGAAGGAATTTTTTGTTCAGAAGTTCCATGACAGTGTGGACCTTTAAGGTTGTATTGAATTTATGGAAGCACTATTTTAACAGCAATATAGTATAGAGAGACATCTTTTTTGTATAATCACATCTGCTGAATTACTCCCCGTTGGTTTCTAATGTTAACAGTGGTTTTCTCAGCTTCATATGTTGGGCAACATTGATTGGTATAATGCTTCATGAAAATACTTATGAGCATGTGTCTGGTGGGATAAAGGAAAGTCTTGGGCCCTCAATGGGGACAGTACAGTTTCCAACTTAACATATGAATCCTTGACCTGTATGCAGTCTGCTCCATTGCTACATGCAGACTTTAACCCTTTAAACGCCAAGTTAAATCCCATGTGCCATTTGCTGGCATTATTAGGAGCTCACCATATTCTCCACATTAGCAGGATAAGGGTTAATGTTTATGCATCAAAGCACTCACAATGTAATTACTTTCAAGATAATTTTTATTTAAAATATTCATTGTCTTTATTTGATCACACCGTAACAGTAATGCTACACAAAAGTAGGTGATGCGGTTTTGATATTGCAGGTGTTGAGTGTTGCTGTTACTTTATATTAAAGTTGTGTTCTGATGTCCACGTGTGGCTGATAGAGTGCATTACATTACTCCTGTGATTAGTAAATGAAGACTTCATAATGGTAAAATAAGGACACAGATATCGTGATTGGTGCTAAAAGGATTCAGTTAGCACTGCTAGCCATCGCATTTATGTCCCTATCAGCAGGTGGTGTAATTCAAACAAATTAACCAAGGTTTACAGTAGCACGAGTGCTTGCTGAAGGTTGGTTGACTTTACTGATAAATGTTTGGATTTTGTTTAGATATGAAATTATCCTCAGCAAGCCTGTGACTACGTTCACACACCACATTCTGCACCGTCTCCTTGCTTTATAGCTCATGTCCATAGCCTGACATAAATCAACGGTATAATCTGTGTTAGTTGTGTGAAGAAAACACAGTTGAATTCAATAGTTGATGTGGCTGTCAGTTTGTTACACTTTTAGGGTTGTATATGATGGGAAAACAGCATTGCAGTGTCCCAAGTGGTCTTTGTAGCCTCTGTAAGCTTGAATATTGGTAGCAATTGTACACATAGAATGCCATTCCCACTGTGTGTTTTTAAGTCATTGCTGCTCCATAGTCATGTTAAAAAAAAAATAGACATGCCACTTCTAAAGTAGTAAGACTGTGTTTGAAAATTAAATGTCCCAAAAAAAGTGGAGTGGTAGCATCACACACCGTTTTTTTATGTAGAATGGGTCTTCACATGTTTCATAGTTGTAGACATTCAGTTTTAGTTTCGAAACACTCAGTGTTTCACCTTGAAAGTTTGCGTTGGTGACTGAGCTTGAAACACTACATGGGATATCTGTGGGAAATGGAAAAGTATGTGTGTATACTTCATCATACAGATTTTAATAAGCTCCATCATCATCGGAATGTTGTTCAGAAATTCAGCCATAAGACAGGTTTATGAGACATTGCAGGGTTGTCTAATCTGTAAGTGTGTCAGTGCATCATCTCCTTTAATGCAAGTATTTACAGGGGTTTAAAGGCCTCAGACAAGCCACCATCTGTCCTCAGATAGCCAAAATTAACTGATGATATTACTAAATTTGCATTCGTATTTCATATTTCTTGATTTTCAATACCACTGTCCATCTTCGCTTATTATTTGTTGCTGTTATTACTTACTTTACCTACTACTGTTAATTAAAAACCTGTTCACTGCCATGTAATTGTAACTTTCATAAAATAAAATAAGTAAGAAAGGTTACTGCTATTCTTAATGATGTACGTGTTAAAGCTTGTGGTGCGTGAAGGGTTGGCAGTGTGAATTGAGGGTATGGGTTGCCATGTAGTGGGGCTACAATATTTGGGCTGTGTCTGTTCCCCCAGAAATGTTTTTGTGCATGTTATATACCCCATGTGTTAGTCAACTGTGATCTGTATCCAGTGAACAGAGAGTATTACACGGATTTCTTGTTTGTTATACGTAGTCAATACAGTTGAATCGACCAGTCGTGCATTACATTAATGTCCCCGTGTACTGTGATTTCATATCTGCCTGTTACAACATGAACTTAGCTTTGTAGACGCATTTACCAATCTCTGGTTGCTTTCTGCCAAAGATCACAATCTGATTTGCTGTGGTTGACTGATTTGTTACTCGTTACGTGACATGGGACAGATCGAATGTTTTCATTTCACTTCCTAATTAAGAAAGTAGACTGTGTTTATCACAATAATGAAGTTTCAGCCATGCTTATTCTTCTGCCTTGAAGGTGGAGACAGCGGATTGCTCTGAAACATCAGTAGCTTGCTGTTAGACTGTGCAGTGTCACATCACAGAATACAGCATTCTTCATAGTTGTCACTGTGAGAACCTTAAAAATTAGGAACTGAAATAAGTTGCAACCAGTGCAGTTACATAATTGAAACAGGTATTTAACTATTCGCTGTTAGCATGGTGCATTTTAGGGTTCTGATTTAGGAGAGCTTATTGTTTTGTGTTGTGTAATTATGCTACTCAGCGCCTCTGATTTTGCTTCCAGTTGTACCTCCAACCTCTGCCCAGTGAAGCCACAGCTCAGCAAACTGCGCAGTGGCTACAGTCCAATAGGTTTGGTTCTTATCTGCGAGTGTTTTCCAGCTTCTCGGGAGCAGACATCTTGCGACTTTCTCGTGATGATCTTATTCAGATTTGTGGCTTACCTGATGGAATACGTCTCTTCAATGCTCTACATTCTAAGTGAGTAAGATCATCAGAGTGTAATTAGAAGCATTGTACAGAAGAACTGTAATTCGGACACGGTGGGTTAAAGCATGCAGAAAGAGTGTTTTAACTTTTACACCACACCACAGCACATATTGATACTTTTCAGAAGTTGGATATTTGTCTATTTTATGATGCACTTTGATACTGAAAGGTAATAGACAAAGCCCATGCCCATGTCATGAAGGCATATATTCGTAAGCATGACACTAAATGGAGGTGAGTGGTAAACATAATGCCTTGGCTGCTTTACCCCCAGGAAAGAACCCTGGTACCCTTTGAATTGGAGGCTGGAGAGCCCCAGAACTGGTCTGGACATTTTGGACATAAGAAAAATGTCTTGCCACTGCCATAATTCAAACCCCAGACCATCCAGCCCCATTGCATGGTTGATGGTACATATTCATTCCCATTGAACAGTGGCCTGCTGTGTCAACCGATTCACTTGTTAGTTTTTTCTTGTGGTTCTGCATATGGCAGATTGTCACTATGTGTAACTGGAATGTCCCTTTGAGTACCACCACATGTGTTCTCTTGTCCATCGCTGTTTTTGTCTCTTTTTAAACGCATGCTGGCAATGATTTGTGTAAAATTGCTGTGAAGCTTGTTTTGACTACAGTTGTGTCATGTTTATGTTTATCAGGGCCATCGCACCGCGCCTGACCCTCTACCTGTGTGTGGAGCAGAGTTCAGTGTATCATGCCCTTTACTTGGACAATTTATCTTGTGGTGAGATGGCCAGCAAACTGGCTCAGCTAATGGGCATTACACCTGACCAGATACATGACATATACGTGCAGGGACCTGGAGGAATACATGTTCTTATTACTGATGACGTTGTACGTAACATCAAAGATGAGGCCATGTTCACCATTGAAATATTGCAAGGTGAGAAAATAATCCATCTTTATCAATTTTAGATATGCGAATTTGTCCATTATGAAGACTTGGTGGGGTCCAGTGATCCAAATATACAGCTCCATGTAGTAGGTTTGTTTGTGTTCTTGCACTCAAATCTGCATGTTAATACGTGTTGCTCCACTTTGTCAGCGTAGATGACCGTGGTTTTGTGTAGGTTCTTCATACCATCATCTTATGCTCGGAAGTGATGGAATTTGATTCCTGGGTTTCTTTGCATTGAAAGTGGACTCATTTATGATGGCTAGGTAGACAGGAAGGTCACTGACACCATAACTGGAGGCATTTGCCACAAACACTGCATAAATATGACAAGAAAAGTCAGTTTATATATTTTCTCATTATCTAATCTTGGCAATTGACCAACTTAATGCACAAATTCTTGTTTTATAATAGGTTTATTATTACATTCCTCTACACATTTCAAGCACTACTGTGCTCATCATCAGGAGGTCAAATTGTATTGTACAGCATCTGGTATCATCACACTCTGTAGGTGGCCATCTTGGGCACCAGAATATAATAATAAACTTATTATAAAACAAGAATTTGTGCATTAAGTTGGTCAGTTGCTAAGATTATACCGAGCTGCACGGTCCGCTAAACATTAAAATTTCTTATTATCTAGATGGTCAGGTCAGTGTTCCTCATAACGTGTGATATGTTTTTTTGAAGTGACTGGGAGGACCACATGTGAAGATGCTTGAGATACAAGTACTTGCCCCATCGAAGATACTGTTGTTATTGTAAATGGGATTGTGCTGCATAAATCTACTGAAAGGTGGGGTGCTGCATCAGTCAGGGAAACAGTTGCATACTGTCAGTGTCCAAATACTGTACATTTCCTTTAGTCTGGAAGCTGATATTCCAGAAATCCTAATATGTAGGCAGATGAGGAAGATAGTTCCAGGTCTGCAAGTTTTGGCCTCAGAGTCTCTACAGCCACTGTTGTGGTATCTCTTGACCCCTCAGATCCTATTCTTCAGCTACAAAAACTCCTGATCCACAGTCCCCTGGTCCTTCAGCATCTCTGGTAGAAACTGCAGAGACTACAGAAAAAAATGGAAGGGGGCTCAGAAACAGCAGCTGAAGTAGATGTCCAATTGGAATACTACTGTGATTAGTTGTGCAGCCCAAATATATCAGCTTTCACAGAAAAATACCTGTAAGAACTTATGTCAGTATAAGTACTGTTCAGCAATCCAGAACACTTGGTAATCTGGCACCGCTCTTGTCCTGTGAATGCTGGATTAAAGGAATTTGCTGTAATGATTACTCAGTTACCGGATGTAAGGGAAATGAATGATAATTCTTCCTTTGTATCTGCTAGAAATGAAATTTTTGTTATGGAGTTCTGTCCAAGTTCACTCAAATTACCTTCTGGTACTATGTTTAGACTTCTCATTTATAACAACAGATAAAGATGCTTTTTGTGTTTAAGTGTATGTTTGATTAAAACTGTGAATTCCTTAATTTTTCAGATCAATCAGGCGCGCGTTATCGACTCCTGTTGAAACCTGCTCCCCGCTGATGCCAAGGCTCAGAATTGGACCACCAGCAGTCTTCTGTTTTCTCTGGAGCACTGCTGGGTGTATTTATGCAAGCACATTGAAATAAAAATTGTATCATCAACTTCCTGAATTTTGCCCAAAAGTTTCAGAATAGATGTTATGTTATGTTACGTTATGTTATAGGTGTTCTGACATGTTATGTAGGTAAGATCATGTCATAATAGTATAAATAAAGTTAAGGTATGTGATTAAAGGCACATAGTAAACTTTGTTAATTTTCTGACTTAGGTACAGTGGTAGATACTTATTTGTAAGCCTTTTCATAATTACAATTCTTATATATCATGTAAGAAAATGTATTTTTGAAAAATGTTTTGGATATTTGGTGGGGGCAGCATTTCAGAACAAATACATATGGGCCTTCTGGTGATTGGAAGAGACTGGCTTTGTCTAATGGGCCCAAAGTGTGGTATCTCTACCCCCCACCCCATACAAGCTGATGAAAGAAACAGTGTGTGTTTCTCTAATATGATGTTGAATTTTAACACTCTGATTGCTACATTTTAGCTTCTTTTTCACTCGGTCCTGAATATTTGTTACTAGCTGAAATGGCTGTTTCTGAAATGCAAATATTTCCCTCCATTGAGAGACATACTGAGCTGCTGTAGTGTTCTGCTCTCACGCAGATGGCAGACTAAGTTGCCTTGTTCATTTTATTGGTCTGAGCCATGTGTATGCGCAGTAAGGAAGTGTGCATGTTATGCTTTTATAGCAATGGCAGTGGCATGGTTAGGGTATGCTATAGAACCATGTAACACTCTGAAGGATTTTAATCAGGTAATGGGCAAGTTCATTTGGAGTGCCAGTGTAATAGTAAAAATACAGATGGGGTGTAGTAGTTGTCAGGGAGCAATGAATACATGTTCTTGTTTACAGTGTTTGGTGTAGAAGGTATTAAATACCTGTGTTGTAGGGTAACATGGACATAAAATTTATGATTCATCAAATGTTGCCCAGCAGATGAGAATGTGTACCCGTACTTTTTGTGCAGCATGGACAGTGGACTTGTGGTGCTGTTGCTGGTAGGGATGTGATAGGGACCTACAGTACTGTAATATATTCTGTGTACTAAATATCAGGTTTTAAGACTCTTCATCAAGTCGGAAACTGTGGACTTGACTTTCTGAAACTTCAGAAGGGATAATGACTGAGAACAGATTAGAATTTCATAAGGTTTGAGGTTTTCATGGCAGCTGAATGCTGTGCTTTTGTAGGTGATGAGAGATGTCAATACAGTGTGAATTTCTCATGTTTCAGGACTGTCTCTGTTCGAAAAACTAACGACTTTGGGGTAGGGTGGGGGAGTGCTGTGAAAGTCTCTGTTCGCAATTCTGTCTGGTAGAAAATCATCTTGCCCAGTATTCTGAAATCTATTGACAGTTGTGTATTAGCATCATTATCGTTTTGTGGTGGTAGCAGCACTCTAACTGGACTTTTCCATTGTCTGCTATAGCAGTGATGTAATGTATCAGTTTTGTACAAAGTAGCTGTGGTATTTTAAGCATTTTTTAGTCAGCACATACAATGGCTTGGAAACTGATATAAGAAATTGTGTTTTTCCTAGCGGATGGTCTGTGAAAACTGTTTTAGGGCATGTATCACTCATTCATGTGACTTGACTCTTACACCTTATGAAGAGCGTTGCTGAAATAGAGCGCTAATGGAAAACGAAGTACTGATTATGATGTTATGTCCAGTAAATGTATGTCTGATGAGTATGTGTGGGTTTTGTCATCACCTGTACATCAGAAAATGTGTGGTGGTGGTGGCAGCGACAGCAGTTTGTGTGTTCTCTGTTGCTCGCAGAGTACAACCAATGAGATACAACGTTTCACACTTTGTTTATTTCTGTAAGACGCTGTACATGTTTCAGATGGTTTTTCTGTCCATCATCAGGAGCTCAAAAGTGCACATACAACGTTAGGTATTGGTCTGACAAATACCTAATGCTGTATGTGCAGTTTTGAGCTCCTGATGATGGACGGAAAAACCGTCTGAAAACATGTAGAGCATCTGACGGAAATAAACAAATTGTTAAATGTTGTATCTTGTTGGTTGCACTCTGCGAATATATTAGCAATGCATGGACCTGTGAATGTTAAATTGTCTGTTGTTGTTGTGAGTTTCTTTTGTAGTTGATCTGCGTCAGTTTTGGCCAGGAACTTTTGTGTGTACTATTGTGCATCCATTGCACCCTCTTGTTCAAACATTTTCCTTTTCTGTTCTGTTTTTTTTTTTTTTATTTTTTTTAACTTTTTTCA
>Ga0123357_10013340_pt1 | contig 10659 bp, 7 predicted proteins | sample TergutEmb28metaG_FD_89873 | JGI IMG/M metagenome (GOLD analysis project Ga0123357, IMG submission 89873) | Embiratermes neotenicus P4 segment gut microbial communities from Petit-Saut dam, French Guiana - Emb289 P4 | ecosystem: Host-associated > Arthropoda: Insects > Digestive system > Gut ...
ATCCACTATCAAATTTCTGTAACTTTAGGACAGGAGGATCAACACCACATAGGAACACCGTGCCAAAGAAAACTATTTTTCGGATCCGTAAAACAACATGAGCCTGTTCCTGAAAAATAAGTACGAACAGACTCATTACTTGAACTGTATGTCACTTTAAAAAATCTCCATTCCTACAAAAACAGCATATTGACACAGCTACAATGGTGTAATGGCATGGATAGTGACATGCTGTTAATACATCAGTTTACTTTATTTTCCTGCAATCTGCTATGCAAACTACTGAATCATGCTCATGTATCCTCAGCAGCATTTGCAATCTTTGGTTTACAATGCAGAACCCAAATTTCAGAAGAATGACCTGATGAAACTTCATGTTTCCTGGTGGCACAGGAGTGAGAAAAATATACTGAAGCGTGATACAGGTGAATTTAGGGAAACTACTGTCCTCAAAACGGCACATTTATTTCCCACTTAATGCACTAGATCAAATATAGGGGCAACTCCTACACGTTTCGGCCATCTTTTGTGGCTATCTTCAAGGACTACATGTCACAAAAAGGTCATATATAAATAAGGTGCTAATTATCCTACCAAACACAACATATAGATCTAATACAGCAGTCTTTTATTACACACTACAACATGTTTCGGTCCAGGCCAGCCACCATCAGGTAATGTCAGATACACACTACTACTCCCACCTTACACTGTACACATTCTACTATGTTGTCTATATTCACATATAAAGTAACATTCAGTAAGCAACATGTCAGAATATGTATAAAATCTCCATTATTTATGAGATAGATAATATCCTGCAACTTAATAGTACGGTTGTTACTCGTATTGTATATGACAGCTCTGGGCCGCAATGACTGTTCTCGATACACCGTAACGTGTCCCACTCACTCCCCTTTATATGGAAATATATGTGGTCAAGAACAAGCAATACAACTCCAGTGTTCCATTTTAAGGTTATCACAAGCCAAGATGTAAGGATTTGTGTCAATATACGTACTGTGCTAAGCACTGCTCCAGCAACATAAGCTGCAAATGCTTTTCAATTACTCATATTTTTAACTTTTATCCTAATATCACATTTTACCTTCTTTTTATTTCATTTAATTTACAGTACCACATGGACTACACCTAACGAATTCTGTAACATGGTTATGTAATAGTTTAAAACCTTATTATTCCATTTTTGGCATAATGTTGTCATAATTCATAACACTGTAAAGGGAGGCCTCTCTCCCTTGATGTTTCTTTTTGTGTATCTAACATCAACCTGAAGACAGCTGATCTGGACAGCCGAAACATGCCACAGTGTATAATGAAAGACTACTGTACTAGATCTGTATGTTGTGTTTGGTGGGATAATTTGCACTGTATTGAGAAATACACAACAGGACAATGTCACCCAAGACTATCATACATAAAGTTGTTATATTTTTATGACGTTGTTGGTAAGTAGTAACACATATGTGGAAGAGGACAAAATATGTATACACTTACAAAAAAAATGGTCGAAACATGTACTAATTACCTCTATATTTGAACTAGTACAATAAGTTGGAAATAAACTCACATGTATAATATCAAATTTAAAAATATTGCCCTCAGTTTGTCGACCCCATAGAGCTAACTTCAACCCACAAGCACTGGGTGTTGAAAATGTTTGTTATCAGTAGCAATCTCTTCCTGTCCCGAGGTTATGACCGGCCACATTCCTAGCAATGCCACCAAAAATCCAATCACATTTTCACCCTCATCACTTCTCCATCAAGTGGGGCTCAATTCTTTGAAAGTTAAAGATGGAGGTATCACAGTCCTCCAAAATGCCAGTGTCAAACTAAAACAACATACAGTGTCAAAATCCAAAAACTACAGACTGAAACAGTACCCACTGTGAATACCAGCATGTTTTTCCTCTTAATAAACAGCGACGGGAATTCATGAGAAGGACTGAACAGTATTGCAAGGCTTAAGATACGGAATAATATAACGCTTTACAGATTGTCTACACCTGCTATTCACAAATGGAAATAATACATTACAGAACAGTTCCGATTATCTGATCGATGGTTATCCAACACAGCCATACGACTTGCTATTTACAGTTTTGCACTGCCAACGTATACACACATTGAAACTCTTATATAATGGAAAGGTAAAAAAGTCACAAGCTTTCAAAAACCCAGCTCCTACTGGTCTGTTATTTTCATATAAGAGCCAGAAGAAACCCGTACAAATTCAGAAATTTTCCGAGGCCAGTTTTTTTTAAATGAATTTTCGCGATATCCAACATTTTCAGTAATCAGACCACCTATTGGTCCCCTTTAGGTCAGATATCAGTCCTCTTCTGTATTAAAGGACTAATTTATTAGTGTAACCAATAAATCAACTATTCATGACTGTCTTATTCAAAATGTTACACAGAATATTAAATTTAACAGCCAGGTGTTGACAGGTACGACATCCATGAATTCCACACCCAACTTCAGTGAACTACAACATTACATCTGCCAATAACAAAACAATGCACCAGCTCAAATAAAAGTTTCTCTGACTACTTCTGGCATCTGTGAGAACACAAATTTCATTACTGAAGCAAATATATATATTACATTTCAATGAATATGATGGTGTGCAACCAAAACAATTGCTGTGTGGAACAAGAACTTACAAAATACGCTTAAGAATTTAAAAAATCACTGCATTTTTAAAAGTGGAGTTTCATGGGCTACGGTACGCCATTTTACAGCAATCACTTAATGACTCTTTCCAAAGAAGCAGCGACACAAAAACTTACCATATCAGTCTCTTTACTCGTATAGATGGGTTCCTGATCGTTATACATTAGTGGAGTAAAGCCACATAATGTGGCATCTTCTGGCAGTCTTACAAGTTCATAATCTGTGAAAAAAAGATTTTTTGGTAATTTAGTTAAAAATGAACCATAATCAGTTACATGGCTTGGAACCTGGGCTTAATAAAACCGGTACATCAAACGAAATTAATGTAATATGCCATCTAATTATGATTTCAGGCACCTGGCTCAGAAATATTTCTGCATGAATGCCAAGCAACCACTGAATAAGTTACCCATACCAGAACGCAATTAATCATTTCTAATAGCACTGTGGTTGTATTACTTCACTTTAAGGGTGCCGGGAGCCTAAGACTATAAAATATGATCAAATACTTTTGCCCACAATATAATTTATATCAAAGTTTCCATTCAGCTCTTCAGATGGAAGAACGCACACAAAAACTTTAACAAAATTGAACATTAATATTCCCAAAATAAAATGCTCAGTCAAGTAACTACTGACCTTCTTTGGGTCCTGTAACCAGAACAATCTTCTGATATTCCAACTTTTCAAGAAGGTTAACCAGAGATGCAACTCGTCCCCATGCATCTCCTGGAGGTCTGTGAACAAGTAACATGCAACAACACTCTGTTGTAAACTAGTAATATGCAACAACACTCTGTTGTAAACTAGTAATATGCAACAACATTCTGTTGTAAACTAGTAATATGTGCCAACATTCTGTTGTACACTAGTAATATGCAACAATATTCTGTTGTAAACTAGTAATATGCAATAACATTCTGTTGTAATTAAGTTTATTGTAGATTAAAAATTTTTATTTTCCATCACCACAACAATAAGTGTAGGCTAATGTTATTACAACATGTTTCGACCCATGGTGGCCATCTTCAGGCTGAACTTACGAACCTATTTTACATCTCTGTTCTTACAGTGTTATTTTACCACTCTGCAATCGGGATTCTGTTGTAAACTAGTAATATGCAACAACATTCTGTTGTCAAAAAGTACTATGTGAAAACCCTATTTTTGTTAAAACATAAAGGGCCCCATACACCCTAAGTTAAACTGTGCAGTTTAACTGTGTAAAAAACAGAACGAAAAACTGAACTAAACGTTCTCTGGCAAAGCACAGGTTTCCCATTAGGTATGTCAGTTTTTTGTCAGTTCCGTGTGTCCTCTTGTGCGTGACTATGGCGGATAAAAACAGGTAAACTGAGGAAACTGTAGAATTCCGAGTGAACTGTGCAGTTTGCTGTGTGAAAGACGACTGGTAAGGACAGTTCTGAGGCCTGCGCTATTGCCTGTCGAAACTGCGCAGTTTACTCAGTTTTTTCCTCAGGTATGATGTCACACAGTAAAATCGCTCAGTTTAACTGAGAGAGTATAGCGCCCTTAAGATTGATGTTGGCCACGTGCTTCATTACAGGGCACTGTTTACGCGACATGTAAAGTATCTGACGTGGGTAATGCGTCCATCTGTCAAACTCCTGTACGTTTATCATATCACAATTTCACACTCATTCCATTTATTCAATTAACTTAGTACATGGGCATACTTGTAAACAGTCCGATGTTCTCCACTGAAAAATGCAACTAGTGTTCTTATTTACACACAATGACTGACAATTATATAAAAGTTAATAAAGTTTAGTCACAGAAATATTTATAACATGGCTTCAATTCTGAAAGTCTGTCGCACAAAACGCCAAACTCCTTTAACTTTCTGAACTGAATGCCAATTATAAGTTATTCTTAATTTTAAAAAACCACAGTATCACCAGCGTAAAAATAAAATAAACGTTACCACATAATTAACATGTCACACAGTTGTTCAAAGTGATTTCGCTGTATACTGTGTGCTGTGTTTAAGTGAACTGGTTGGCAACACTGTAGCACGTTATGTTCCATGCAGCAGCAGTTCTTAAGAGGCCAAAAAATAATCCACATTCTGTTGAGCATGATGGTTCATTACCGTGTTCACAAGAGCCCATCAGGAGACCTGACTTCATTGAGATTCATTTTAATAACATGGTACGTAGCACACAAATTACAGCTCTGCCTGTAATACACACGCCAGTAAAGGTATGCAGTGTGTTAACAATTCCGGCACGTTCAGTCACTTTACATAAAATGTGTACTTCATACTGCTCAACAACATTTGTTTGAACAGGGTCTGTAGTCATAAGCGGCTAGTGACTTCCGCCAGAGTACAGCTCGAGAAATGCGCAGAGTCGTGTGTAACTCTTCAGCTAGTATCCGTTATTTATGTATAATTTTAAAGAAAAACGGAAACGGGTCGACAAAGTAGAGTTCATCTCCTCAATATCAAATTCCACCCAAACTCGCGCATCGGTTCTCGAGCTGTTTCATGAGTACGGACGGAGCGGACAGTTGAATACTAAAGTCTCCTGCAATATGGCGCCGTGTCGAATGATCACAGTTACCAACATTTCGAGGATCGTAACGACGCCATCTGTAAGGTCAAGCAGTCAAAGTCAAAACTTTTCTTGGACTGTTTAATTCTGTTTGCTTATGTGTCTTGTGAGACAGAGACCGACAAACCGGTCACTGCGGTCGGGAGGTTCCAGTTCACTTCTGGAACGAGAGGCTGAGGTTTCTGCACTGTTCTTCAGTCTCTCTCCAGGCAAATTCCCACAAAGTACTCGTACACCAAGGCGTTGTTTCACGCCTTTTTGCTTTAACGCCCTTTGCCAGTTACGAAACTTCCGAATTTGCGCGCTCTCATTTTCTGTTTAACGCCCTTTTGCTGGCTTTTAATGTATTTAAACCTTTTTAACGGAAATATTTTTGATTTGCGCCTTTCTAAAGTTACGCCCACTTTTTCAGGAACGCAAGTAGGGCGTAGAACAAGAACTGGGTGTACATCAAATCGAACCACGACCGGTTGTATCCACTTCATATCTAACTCATTATTCGTCAACCATTGCATGTAGGCTATCACCCGATGTTATGTAATCCGTGCTATTTGACGGCGCCGGTAAACAAAGCAAGAATAAATAAGCAGGTCGTGAGGGTATCTGTACGGTATGCATTACGGCAAGAAAAGTTGAAGGCTAACTTGTCCCTGCGCTTAATTAAGCGTCTCTACGAAGACGCTTCATCCGTAACCCCAGCACCATGGATGTGGGTTGTCGGCCTCATGCACCGGCCGCTTTCCTCCTAGGGAAAGAGACCCGGTTACCCATTTAATAAGAGGCTGGGCGGGTTCCAGTATCGGTCTGGACGCCGTGACGAAGAGAAAATCTCTTGGTCCCGCCCCAAATCGAATCACGATTCCAGGGTCCCCCACATCGTAGCCTAATCACCACACCGACTAGGCTGTCCCGACCGCAGATAATCAAGGGAACAAAATGCTGTAAAATTCCTACAGTTCGAGGTGAACGGGGACCAGGCTACCTCGAATTACCGAAAAGCTCGGCCTGCACGGATTACGACAATTCAGAACATACCATTACGTATACAGTACGATACACACATTGTATCAATACGAACGTACCATGTACATAACACTGTATGAGAATATCACTGTCAACAGAAGTACAACAGTACAATAATAAAAGAATAAAAGCTGTCATGTTACAATGTAAAGAAATCAAAACCTTCAATCTCGTTAAGAGATAAGAATATAAAAAGAAACGGCTAAAATAAAGAATAGCAATGCCTTAAAGACGTGTGTACACAGAAACACGCACTTCGACTAAACTCTGCGCCCATCATAGAAAGGACCTTGACTACAGCGCATCGGCACGGACAACAATGAACTTCGAACAATCGCGACTCGGAGAATCGAGACAACGTTACAATCTTAAAATATTCAGACTATTTACCGTACTACATTCCTTGTTACTAGAAGCAACAAATAAAATTTCACCTGGCATTCCACGCATCTCATCGCTTAATTACATGCTGCATTAATTACGCAATGTGGCAACACTGTCACTTCGTCACAGGATACGAAGCCGCTTGCGCACAATTATTAGGCAGCATACGTCCGTTTCAGTGCAAGCATCTCAGAAGAATGTCGGTAAGACCGCATAGGCTGTTCATGATCATAAATGAACCACGCGTGGATGGACCCAGCAAGCATACCAAATCGGGCGTTGAAATTGGGATTGCTCTGAGCGCATCGGCCATCGTGATGTAACGTATTTCACTACAGTAATGTCGGATTTTTCATGCCCGTATGCAATACGACCCATGAATTTTAATGTAGAATCTGTCCCTCACGGCTATCTTCCTGATTATCAGGACAATCTTTATCCCCCCCCCCTTAATTCCTAACTCTGAGCAGATGAAAAAGGACCTACAACATCAGGATACAAGACGGGAAAAATCACGTCTTAACATACTCAGTGCAACAGAAACTGTGTTTCACCAGTCACTGACACAATCTGTTGAAATTACATCAAATTTATTTCAAAATGGTTACTACACGACGCAACGAACTCTCAGTAACTGACAGAACGACATTAAACACCCCATGCAATGAAGAACAACGCAAAGCCAACTTTATACTGCACGTCTATCTGACAAACTCTACATACATTAATACATAATACGTTATTAGGTTGCAAAATGTTAGGTCTCCGATAAATAAACAAATGGTTACAAGAAACGACATGCCAGGCGATAGGTTACAACATTCAACTTCTGAGGGGTTGGGGGGCGCAATCTGCAAGAGACAATTCACCAAAATCTAGAGGACCCTTCATGTATTACCACAATTATGATGTTACACGTACGAACACACCTGCGGTATCACAGTTCTGCCAATAAAATCCAACGAATTAAACGCCAGAGGCCCTTAAATACTGGAATTAACAACGAAGTTTCGAAGTGTTGCACATAGCCCGAGTTCTGGTCCGGATCACAGAACATCTCAACTACGATACTCAGCATCACACGTGGAACTCCGGCCTGCTAAGATGTCCCTTCCGGAATGGCATATGAAATGTTCAAAGCAGAACTTTATACAAAATACCTAAGTTCGAGATCTCCGTTCTTTTGGAATTTCACGCAGAGTTGATTGGTATTAGTTACGTGGACTGCCACCCTTGAAGAGAGGACCGATAGGTTGTCTCCAAACGTCGGCAACTATCAATATACGCTGCGTAACACCCCAGAAGAGCGAAGATCTCATCTACACCGAGGCGGAATCCTGAAATCACGCACGTGTAAGTTTATCTGGACGCAGTAATTAAAAATAATTAATCCCTCGTAGGACTAACAGACATTTTCGGAAACCCGATATATATAAAACATACATCCACATCATGACACACTATAACTAAACCTACGTAGTTCACACGGAGATGTCAGAATCGAAATCCGTACGCCAACCATTCGAAGCATAAACGTCATCTAAATCAGTGTTTCTCAACCGCCGGGCCCTGGCATCAATTATACCGGGCCGCGAGAAGTTCTTCTGGAATTTGTAATTTTAGTTTTCCAAGCAATTTTCATGAATAAATGTTTTATAGTTGAAATATTCTGAGGAGAAAAATATTCATGAATTTTTCAAAAAACCCAGACCCAGATGTTGGCCTGAGGAAAAAACAATACGCTACAAGATTTCATTACTCCAGTGATTGATAACTAATTTAAATGCAATTTTATATTTGTCAACATGCCACATCGTATACACAAGTGTATTAATACTCTTTATGATTTTGTCATAATTAATTATTAATATTTACGTCAGTTTAATGTATGAACTTGAAAAAATGGAAAGGTATTTTTACGAGTAAATTTGTTGGGAACGGACCCTCGTCATATGAAAAAAGAATTTACCGGGTTGCGGTCTCACAAAGGTTGAGAAACACTGATCTAAACAATACACAGTTCAACTGCTGCCTCACAGCAAACACACTACATCCCTTTAGAAGAACCAACTGGTTAATGGATGCACAGAAAAAAGACCCGTAACAGGTGTTTATCCTGACAGTCATTCGAAACCCATAAATGGAACCTACTGTGCTGCAGGCCAACTGTGTGACAACAATACGTTACAGGTAGTAGTGGTTACCACACTATACCACATGCATTACTTACTTACTCCATGGTGCAGAGTCCTTCTTGAGAAGTTAACTGGTTTGCAGCCAGTCAAGAAACTCCCCGCATTTCACGGAACCCGAAGGTTCATTACCGCACTCACAAGCGTCCGCCACCTGTCTCTATCCCGGGCCAGTCCAATCTAGTCCATATACCCACATCCCACCTCCTGGAGATTCATCCTAATATTATCCACCCATCTACGCCTAGGTCTCCTTTCCTCCAGTTTCCCCACCAAGACCCTATACACCCCCTCCCCTCACCCATACGTGCCACATGCCCAGCCCATCTCATTCTTCTTGATTTTATCGCCCGCACAATATTGGGTGAGACGTACAAATCATCTAGCTCCTCGTTATGCAGTTTCTTCCATTCCCCCGTTACCTGGTCCTTCCTACCGTTAAAAAAAATCTGCACTTTGTCAGAGTATGTTTATGTGTCCTGTTCAATGCCCACAATAATCATCTATTATTTAATTTTTGTAGAGGACATCCCGTTGTGTTATAGAACTGAAAGATAATAATAAATTTGTTTCAAACACAACAATATTTTATTATTTAACTTACTGGCGACAAGTTTCGGTCATTAGACCATCACCAGGCCATTTGTACATAAAATTTAAAACAGTTTACATGTAGTGCACATTAAATGCAATGTCGTATGGGATCCCATAAAACACAGCAGGTTTTAAATTCTGTTAAAACAGGCAATATAACCGCTCAAGGTTTTATTTAATTAGTATACCAACTGATGCACATACATAAAAATTCCACATTAAAACATTAAAATTGCTCCGACATGTTTCGATCCTAAGATCTTCATCAGGGAGCTACACTTTCCTCTCTGAAGTCACTATTAAAATTAGTCACTGATTAATTTCGTTGTATAAACAGGGTGTAGTGGCAGCATGTCTTATTGTGTAAGGTTATGTTGTTGAGAGTGCCTGACTGTGGGTGTGCGTCTTGCACAGGACGCACACCCACAGTCCGGCACTCTCAACAACATAACCTTACACAATAAGACATGCTGCCACTACACCCTGTTTATACAACGAAATTAATCAGTGACTAATTTTAATAGTGACTTTAGAGAGGAAAGTGTAGCTCCCTGATGATGATCTTAGGATCGAAACATGTCGGAGCAATTTTAATGTTTTAATGTGGAATTTTTATGTATGTGCATCAGTTGGTATACTAATTAAATAATTCGAGGATATGCACGGTGCAACAATAAGGAAACTCAATGTTTTATTACATATATATATATATAATGAGTGAGAATTTCATGTTCTTTTCTGTTACCCTGTACATAAGTGTTCCCGTTCGTAGAACAATATGTAAGATAAACGAACTACCAGATCGTAACAATGTTTACATCATCAATTATCAAAGAACACAAGCCAAACAGCATTAACCGGTTGGCCTTCGTACTGGAGATGCATTGTTTGTCATGACGCAGAAACTGAATATGTAAAAACAATTCACAAGAATATTAGACTTCTCATTGTTAAAACAAAAGTCCGCCGCCTCTGGGGACGACATCTCAAGCAGTTCCACCCACCTCCAACCTTAAACTTTGTACCAATTTATGACTCGTCCGTCACTACCTATTCAAACATTTCTAGTGGCGCCAAATCGACAACAATGTACGTAAATTATATTCAATCCAATTTTGCCTGTTGTTTTGTATGGGTGTGAAACTTGGTCGTTAACACGGCGGGAGGAAAGGAAGCTCAGGGTGTTTGAGA
>Ga0123357_10013341_pt1 | contig 10659 bp, 7 predicted proteins | sample TergutEmb28metaG_FD_89873 | JGI IMG/M metagenome (GOLD analysis project Ga0123357, IMG submission 89873) | Embiratermes neotenicus P4 segment gut microbial communities from Petit-Saut dam, French Guiana - Emb289 P4 | ecosystem: Host-associated > Arthropoda: Insects > Digestive system > Gut ...
GGCACGGTCGAAGTCGTCAAAATCGTCGTCTTCGACGTCGCCGGCCCTGGCACCCAGCACGCGCGGGCTCATGCCAGTGACTCCCAGCGTTCGATGAAGTCGGGCATCGTCTTGGCGACGGCCTGGGCACGCGCCACCTGAACGCCCGGCGTGACTAGGCCCAGCAGTGCGCCCAGGTGCACCATGCGGTGGTCGTCGGACGAGTCGATGACGGCGCTGTGACGTGGCCCGCCGCCGTCGATCGTCAACCCGTCCTGATCGACGGTCGATGACACGCCGACGGCCGCCAGCGCGTCGTGAATAGCTACCAGACGGTCGGTCTCATGGCCCCGGATGTGCCCGATGCCGCTCAGCCGGCTGGCGCCTCGGGCCACCGCGGCCAGTGCCGCGACGACGGGCGTCAACTCGCTGGCGGCAGAAAGATCGACGTCGCAACCGGTGAGAGGCCCATCGGCCCCGGCCGTCATGTCATCGCCCTCGCGTCGTGCCCAGCCGCCGAAGGCTTCGATGATGCCAAGAATCAGGGCCCCAGGTTGCGTCGTCGCGGTTGGCCAGTGGGCCACAGAACTGAGGCCACCCGTCAGCACGCCGGCCAGCAGGAAAGCCGCCGCATTGGTCAAATCCGGCTCGACAACGGCGTCAATGGCCCGCAGAGGCCCCGGCGCTACCACCCAGTGATCGGGTTCCGGTTCGGCGACGGACACACCATGCGCGGCCAGCATGGCGATGGTCATGTCGATGTGCGGACGTGACGGCAACGCGGCGCCCCGGTGGCGCAAATCCAGCCCGCGGGGGAATCGGGCGGCCGCCAACAGCAGGCCCGAGACGAACTGGCTGGAGCCGCTGGCATCGATCGTGACGGGGCCATCGGCCCAGGCCTTCGGCGGCGCCAGTGTGAACGGCACCGCGTCGGCTGTGACATCGGCCCCCAGCGCTCGCAACGCGCGCAAGAGCGGCCCGACGGGACGGTCGCTGGCCCTGGCGTCACCATGGAAGCCGGTCGGCCCGTCTGCGAGCATGGCCAGCGGGGGAGCGAAGCGCATGACCGTTCCGGCCAGCCCGCAGTCTATGTCGGCTCCACCAAGAAAGCGTTCCGGCGGAATGACCCGACCATCCTCGACGACAGTTCCAAGGGCTCGCAGCGCATCAATCATCAAGGATGTGTCGCGTGATTCGGACAGACCGGTGATGGTGCTCGGCCCGTCGCTCAACGCCGCCAGCAGCAGCGCCCGGTTGCCCTCCGACTTCGAGCCGGGCACCGACGTGTGCCCGTCAACGGGCGCATCGGCGAAGGGAACCCGCCAAAGTCCGTCAATTGAAGCCACGGCATATGTCTACCGCTTAATCACGCGTAATGCCAACTGCGAACCCTGGGAATGAAACCCACAGCCGGTCAGGTTGACCAAATATGACAAGCCCGAATATGACGACCAGCCTGCGGACGCGGTCGGCCGGTGCTGGCACTTGGCTGGTTGGGTGGGTATTGTCTTACGCGATGACTACTGTCGAGGCAGAAACCACGGAAACCAGGCAACAACGCGCCGAACGCTTCGAGCGCGATGCGATGGCCTACCTTGACCCGTTGTACGGTGCGGCTCTGCGGCTGACGCGTAACCCGGCGGACGCCGAAGACCTCGTCCAGGAGACCTATACGAAGGCTTTTGCTGCCTTCCACCAGTTCAAACAGGGCACCAACCTGAAGGCTTGGCTGTACCGCATTCTGACCAACACCTTCATCAACAGCTATCGCAAAGCGCAACGGCAGCCGTTGGTCGCGGGTGACGACATCGAGGATTGGCAGTTGGCGCGGGCTGCCGACCATCAGTCGACGGGGTTGAAGTCGGCGGAGATGTCGGCCCTCGAAGCGACGCCCGACAGGGCAGTTTCCGACGCCCTGGACTCGCTCAGCCAGGAGTTCCGTACCGTGGTGCTGCTGTCGGACGTGGAGGGTTTTTCGTACAAAGAGATTGCCGACATCATGGGCACCCCGATCGGCACCGTGATGTCACGCCTCAACCGGGCGCGCACCGCCTTGCGTGCAAAACTGGCCGATTATGCCGCCGAGCGCGGTTTGGGCAACGCTGGTACTGGATCTGAAAAGGACGGGTCGTAACTGTGTTCGATGACGATGATGATCCGACAATGGACGACTGCGTCTTGGCGTTGGGCCAAGTGCATTCATTTTTGCACGGCGAGTTGGACGAGGAAATCGGCGACCACATCAGGGAACACCTGATGACATGTGAGCGCTGCCTGGATTATTACGACATCGAGGCGCTGATCACAACGCTTGTACGGCGCGCCTACGGCGATGCCACGGCGTCGGTCAGCTTGCGTGAACGGGTGTCATACCTGCACGTCACCATGCAGTGACATGCAGGTCGGCCATTATTCAGGCGTTTGGCCTTTTGCCGTGATTGGCCGCCTTCTTGCGACGTTGACGGCGTTTGCGCCCACCCTTGCCCATGGCTTCCTCCTGGATCAGGCCCGGCTGCCCGGGCAACAGCCGTCCAGTCTACCATCCACGCTAAGGTTGATCCATGAAGTCACTGAGCCAGTTGATCGATGAACATTGCGATCTGCCCGCTGCCGATACCGAATGGTTGGCGGCCTTGGTGCGCGAGTGGCACTTGTTGGCCGACACCAGTTTTTCCGACCTGCTGCTGTGGGTGCCGGCTGACGATGACAACATATTCTGGGCGGTTGCCCAGATCCGTCCCAACACCGGGCCGACGGCATTGGAGGACGATGTCGCGGGCGAGCAGATTGCCTACGACGCGGAACACCCAGTGAGCACGGCCTACCTATCGCACGAGATCGTCGAGACGACCGAGCATGCGCTGGCTGTCGGAAACCCGGTCGGCATATGGGGAATTCCGATCATGCAGGGCGACCGCTGCATCGCCGTCGTCGAGCGCCACACCAATCAGATGGGCATCCGGGCGCCGGGCGCGCTGGAGGACACCTATCTGGAGGTTGCCTCCGTGCTGACGGACATGCTGTGGCACGGTATCTTCCCGGTTGAGCCGCCAAGTATCGCGGCCGTCAGCCCGAAGGTCGGTGACGGCCTGGTGCGCACCGACGAGGCTGGCGTGGTGACATACGCCAGCCCGAACGCGGTCTCGGCGTATCGCCGTCTCGGCCTGGTCGGCGACCTGTTGGGTGAGAATCTCGCCGCCATCACGCTGGAATTGGGCGGTGAACCGACGGAGGAGTCACGCGGCCCCAAGGACGAGTTCGGGCGCCGCACCAGAGAGGTCACCGTCGATACGCCGCAAGCCAGCATGAGACTGCGCATGATCCCTTTGACCTGCGACGGCACGCCGGTTGGCGGAATGACGCTCTGCGTCGACACGACCGCCCTGCGCGAACGGGAACGCCAGTTGGTGACGAAAAACGCAACCATCCGCGAGATTCACCACCGTGTCAAGAACAACCTGCAAACCGTCGCGGCGCTGCTGCGGTTGCAATCGCGGCGCATGGCAACGCCCGAGGCGAAAGCGGCACTGAAAGAGGCAGTCTCACGGGTGCAATCGATCGCCGTCGTCCACGAGATCCTCTCGCAAAGCTACGACGAGACGGTGCGCTTCGACGCGGTCGCCGACCAACTGCTCGCGATGGTGGGTGACATGGCCGCCACCACGGGCACAGTGCATTCGGTACGCGAGGGAAGCTTCGGTCTGATTCCGGCCGACGCGGCCACGTCGTTGTCGCTGGCGTTGACGGAACTTTGCCAAAACGCTGTCGAGCACGGGCTGGGTGCGTCCTCCGGCTCGCTGTTCGTGCGTCCCAGCCGTACCCGTGACAAATTGACCCTTGAGGTGGTCAACGACGGTGCGCCATTGCCTGACGGGTTTTCGATCGGCGAGACGAACTCGCTTGGGTTGTCGATCGTGCAGACGCTGGTCGAGGATCTGGGCGGGGTTTTCACATTGGAGAACAACCCCGACGGGCAGGGCACGACGGCAAGGATCGTCGTCCGTTTGAAAGGCTGACAGGCTTCAGGCCAGCCGCAGACGCGAACGCGCCGCACGGCGCTTCATGGCCCGGCGCTCATCCTCGCTCATGCCGCCCCAAACGCCGTGATCTTGGCCGGCGTCGATTGCCCATTGCAGGCACTCCTCGCGCACGGTACAGCGGCGACAGACACGTTTGGCGTCGTCTATCTGCGCCAAAGCCGGACCGGTGTTGCCAATCGGAAAGAACAACTCCGGGTCCTCGGTCAGGCACGCCGCCTCATGGCGCCAATCCATTGCACTCCTTGATCAAGCTTGGAGGATTACACCAATCAAGGATGCCACACCTGTCAAGGGTTTGCTCCCGCAAACTTCAGACAATTCCGCCAAAAGCTTCATCGAACAGGGCCGCGATCTGGTTGGCGTCGGCCGATGGGGACCCGGTGGCCGGTGTTGCCGACGGCGGACGCCCCACGCCGGCGATGCCGGCAGGTAGGTGGGCCGCCAGATACGACCACGCGCCCTGGTTGAGCGGTTCTTCTTGCACCCAGTAGATTTCCGACGACTTGGCGTAGGGTTTCAGCGCCTTGGCAAGGTCATCGCGGGGCACAGGGTACAGCCTCTCGGCGGCGATGATGGCCACCCGGGCGTCCAAACCGCGTCTGGCACGCTCTTCCACCAGGTCCCAGCGCAGTCTGCCCGAGCACAACAACACTCGGCCGACCTTGGAAGGGTCGGCGACGTCGTCCGGCAGCACCGGCCGCCATGCCCCGCTCGTGAATTCGTCGCGGGGCGAGGCGGCCAACGGGTTGCGCAGCATCGATTTCGGGGTGAAAACCACCAGCGGACGGTGCCAGCCGATCAACGCGTGGGCGCGCAGCAGGTGGAAGTAGCTGGCCGCGGTCGACGGCTGTGCCACAGTCATGTTGTTATCTTGGCAAGACGCCAGGAAACGCTCGATCCGAGCAGACGAGTGGTCTGGCCCGGCCCCCTCGTTTCCGTGTGGCAGCAGCAGGGCTACACCCGATTCCTGGCCCCACTTTGCCTGCGCCGAAGCGATGAATTCGTCGATGACGGTTTGGGCACCGCCCACGAAGTCGCCGTATTGAGCCTCCCAGCAGACCAGGGCGTCGGGCGCGGCGACGGAATAGCCGTATTCGAAGCCCAGGCCAGCGTATTCGTTGAGAATCCCGTCGTAGACCTCGAAGGTGGCCTGGTTGTCGCTCAGGTGCTGCAGCGGCACCCAGGCCTGGTTGGTGACGGCGTCGACGACGGCGCCGAAACGCTGAGAGAACGTGCCCCGGCGGCTGTCCTGTCCAACCAGGCGCACGGGGTGCCGGTCCATCAGCAGAGAGCCGAAGGCCAACAACTCGGCGCTTGCCCAGTCGATCGGGCCCTGGCGGATCGCAGCGACTCGGCGGGCCAGTTGAGGGCTCAGCTTGGGGTGAGTCGTGAAGCCTTCGGGCAGGCTTTCGTAGGCGGTGGCGACCGCTTCCATGGTTGCTGTCGTTATGGGTGGGGCGGCCTTGGCCCGCGTCTTGCCTGGGTAGCGGGGCGTGATGCGGTATTCGTCCGGCTCGGGTGGCGTGTTCGGGTCTCGGACGCTGTCGAAGACCTGCTCCAGCCGGGCGCGGAACCGCTGGGCCGCCGCCTCGGCCTCACCGGTGGTGATCTCGCCACGACCGACCAGGGCATTGGTGAAGATCGTCCGAACGGGCTTCTTCTGCCCGATAAGGTCATACATCAGGGGTTGGGTGAACCCCGGTTCGTCGCCCTCGTTGTGGCCGCGACGACGGTAGCAGACCAGGTCGATGACGATATCGCGGTGGAACTCTTGGCGGTAGTCGAAGGCCAGTTCGGCGGCGCGGGCACAGGCGTCCGGGTCGTCGCCGTTGACGTGCAGCACAGGCGCCTGCACGACTTTGGCGACATCGGTGCAATAGACGGACGAGCGGGCGTCTGCCGGCGCGGTCGTGAAGCCAAGCTGGTTGTTGACGACGATGTGGATGGTGCCGCCGACGCTGTAGGGCGGAAGGGCGCTCATCTGAATGGTCTCATAGACCACGCCCTGCCCGGCGAAGGAGGCGTCGCCGTGCATCAGCACCGGTAGTATCGTCGCCCCACTCGGGTCGCCCGAGCGATCGATCTTGGCGCGGGCGATGCCTTCCAGCACCGGGTCGACTGCCTCCAGGTGTGACGGGTTGGCGGCGACCGAGCAATGCACGACGCGCCCTGAGGCGGCGGTGTAGCTGCCGTCGCTACCCAGGTGGTATGTGACGTCACCCGAGATGTCGTCCGGTTGCGGCGCCCGCTGGTCGAACTCGCGGAAGACCTGGCTGTACAACTTGCCGACGATGTTCGTCAACACGTTGAGACGCCCGCGGTGGGGCATGCCGATGCACACTTCGGCGATGGCCCTGTCGGCCGCCCGTTCACACAACTCGGATAGCAGCACGATGACGGATTCGGCCCCTTCGAGCGAAAAACGCGTCTGGCCGACATATTTGGTCTGCAGGAATGTCTCGAAGACCTCGGCCTCGATCAACTCGTTCAGAATCCGCAGTTGGTCGGCAGCGGGGCGTGGTGTGTGTGGCATTTCGACGCGTGTCCGCCACCACCGGCGCTGCGCGGGGTCTTGGATGTAGGTGTATTCGACGCCGATGGTGTGGCAATACGAATCGCGCAGCAGGTCGAGCACCTGCCGCAGCGTCATGGTGGCTTTTTCCCGATGGCCCAGATCCAGCACCTGGAATTGCCTGTCCAGATCCCAAAGGGTCAGTCCATGGGCGTCCAGTTCGAGGTCGGGGTGGGTGCGCTGGCGGTACTCCAGTGGGTCGATGTCGGCTTGCAGATGCCCGAATTGGCGGTAGGCCGCGATCAGTGACGCCACCAGCGCGTCACGGTTGGCGTCCGGCTCGGCCGAGTCGGACGCCCAGTGGATGGCAGGGTACGGGACTCTCAGCGATTCGAAAATGCCGTCGTAGAACGCGTCGGCGCCCAGCAGCAGGTCGTTGATGTGGCCCAGGAATTCGCCGGACTCGGCGCCCATGATTATTCGGTGGTCGTAGGTGGACGAGATCGTCATAGCCTTCGACACGCCCAAATCGGCCAGCCGACGTTCGGCGGCGCCGCCAAAAGTGGCGGGGTAACCAATCGACCCGATGCCGAGAATGGTGCCTTGCCCGGCCATCAGCCTCGGGCGGGAGGCCATGGTTCCGATAGCTCCGACGTTGGTGATCGAAACCGTCGCGCCGGCCATGTCGTCGGCTTGGGCGGTACCGGCCTTGGCACGTCCCACAACTTCCTCATAGGTGCGCCAGAACTCGGAAAATGTCATCGTCTCACAACCACGGATGACGGGGACGACGAGGGTGCGGGTAGGCCCCGTCTTGAGGTCGATGGCGACGCCCAAGTTGATGGACGGGTTGTGTTGCACCATCGGCGCACCGTCCACGATGGCGAAGCAGTCGTTCATCACAGGTGTGGCCTTCAGTGCCTGGACGAGGGCGAATGCGACCAGATGGGTGAAGCTGACCTTACCGCCGCTGGTGCGTCGCAGAAAGTTGTTGATCGTGGCGCGCTGCTCGATCGCCAGCTTCATCGGCACGGCACGAAACGATGTCGCCGTCGGCACTTCCAGCGAAGCCGTCATGTTGTCGACGGTTCGCAGCCGGGCGCCGCGCAGTTTGTCAAAGGTGAACGCGGTGGGTGTCGCTGCCGGACGGATGTCAGGCATGTCCGCCGAAAGGGGGCTGAAACTGCCGGTGGCCGACGGCGCGTCCGCCGGTGAAGACTCCGGTTGGACGGTCTCGGTGTCGTCGGTGGCGGCGAAGTAGGATGCCCAATCCGGATCAACGCTGCCAGGGCTGGATTGGAAGCGTTGACGCATCGAGGTGATGAGCCATTCGTTGTCGCCGAATGTTGCCCGATCGCCCTGGTTCATGGTTAGCAGTTTAGCTTGGGTCTTGTCTTGAGACGCGCGGTTTGGCGACACGCCAGGCGGTGTGGGCAGCCCACACCATCAACCAGACGGTCAGTATCGCCATGAGCAGGTTCCGCGTCACCAGGAGACCGGTGATCTGCGGATTGCCCGGGTTGGCCAGAAGGCCGTTGTAGTTCAGGGGGAAGATAAGTTGGGTCAAACCGGCGATCACGCACCCAAGCGCGACGGTGGCAATGGCCCACCGTCGCTGTGGCCCGATTTTCGCCCCAGCCAGCACCAGGCTCAATGGCCCGGCCAGCCAGATCAGGTATTGGGGGCTGAAGGTTTTGTTGGCGGCGATCATGGCGGCGATTATGGCCGTCGCCGCCAGCAAGAGCGCGAAGGCCAGGCCGGGGCGGTCGCCTGCGTTGGGGCCGTCCTGAATTGCCGGCACCAACGCCAACACCACGGCAATGGCGAGAGCGTAGGCGATTGCCAGCACCATTAACCAGTTCGCCACTGTCTCGGCGCTGCCGACGCCCGGCCCGGTGACCTGGTAGGCATGGTAGTTGGTGTACACGACGCGCACGGTTTGGGCTGGGTTGACGTGTTGGATCATGGCCCAGGTGGCTGAAAGTGACTCGATCTGCAATCCCCGCTGGTTTTGCCAGACAATCGGCGAGACCGAACGTCCCCAACCGTTCAGCAATAGCGATGCGAAGGCCAGCAACGCCCCGGCGACGGCGAACCCGAGGCCACGGCGGCGGGCGTCGCGGTTTCGTCCGAGTGCGGGCAGAATCAGCAGGGCAGGCCAAATCTTGGTGGCGGCGCCGACTGCCAGCAACGCGCCGCCGACCCGGGGGCGGCTGGCCAAGAACAGCAATCCAAGTGTCACGCCGGTCGCCGGTATCAAGTCGATGCGGAACCACATGATCGGGCCCAGCAATGTCAGGAAGACCACCCAGTAGCCGGCGCTGAGAGCCGATGACCGCCAAAATAGCATGACGGTGACGAGCGCGTCCAGCACCACCATCGCGGCCACGACAAGGTTGAAAAAGCTGTCATAATTTCCCTGCGTGACGAAGTAGATCAACCGCATCAGCCACAGAATTGGGGTCGGGTACTCGATCAGGGCCGACGTGTTGGGGTTGGCCATCTCGGTGTAGTAATAGGTCACATCGTTCATGATGTACTGGGCCGACAGCCACCAGACGTAGATCATGAAGACGCGCGTGGCCACCCAGCCGATGCCTATCGCCAAACCTTCTCGCAGCATGTTTCTTTGTTGCCGATTCATCGGCCACGAACCAATCGCCAGACGCCTGGGCGCAAGAAGCTGAAAGCCCATTTGCCCAGTTCGACCAACAGCCAAACCATCATTGCATTTCGGGCGAACAGGACGAGCGTGATGATCGGGCGCAACCATCCGATCCCGGCAGAGTCGTTGACCAGTTGTGGGTAGCCGATCGGGTACACGACGATGGTGGCCAGGGTGATCGCCAGGGTCAGCCATGTGATCCTGACAAGGCGGTGTTTGTCGAGCTCAGATTGAATCGCATCGAGCGGGTGGGTCGTGCCGCCTGCCGGGGTGTCACCGACAACCAGCAAAGTGGCCGCCAACGGCCCGCCCAACCAGATGACGTATTGTGGCGAAAAGGTCTTGTTGGTGACGATCAGTAGCACCGTCACAAGTAGCGTCAGGACGCAGCCTTCGATCATTCGGCCGTGGCCGCGAACCAACCACGCCACATAGATCGCGACGATCAACGCATAGGCAACCATTACGGCGACGGATGCGGCGCCCAGCCAGAACGGTACCCCGGTACCCCAGATCTCGAACGCCAGGTATCGCGAAATAGTCACTGCATAGTCACCGATGTGCCACGATCGCAACAGCATGGGGATACTGGCGAAGACCGACTCGACCTGCAAGCCGCGATCCGATTGGTAGGTCAACGGCGACAGCAACCGCGCCCAACCGCCCCAGGCCACCGATGCCACCGCCAACGTGGCCCCCGTGGCGATCATCGCGATCGTCACCCGCCAAGCGCGCGGTCGTGAACCGCCGCACAGCGCCGGCCATAACAAGGCGGGCCAAAGTTTGACGGCGGCCGCCACCCCAACCAAGACTCCTGCGATAACAGGGCGTTTCCGCCATGCCGCGATCAAACCCCACCCGGCCAGAACGCTCGTGACCAGGTCGAACCGTTGATATACAGTCGGCCCGATGAACGCGATAAAGACGGTCCAAATGACGATGGCCTGGCCGCGTCTGGCGCCGCCGAAGCGCCACAGGCTGAGCGTGAAGGCGGCGTCCAGCGCCAGCATCAGGCAGCAGAAGGCGGCTGCATACCCCGTCGAACTGCCAAGACCGAGCAGGTAGGGCAGGCTCAATATCCATAGAGCCGGGGTCGGATACTCCGGCATGGCTCCACCCGGGCCGGTTTGGCCCAAGGTCGCGATATGGTCGTAGTAATACGAGACGTCACCCTGCGCGCCGGTGCGCAGCAGCGCCCAGACGCCGATGACGACGAAACGCGTGACGAACCAGAGCAATAAAAGAAAATGGGGCGACTCAACTCGGCTGGGGTTGAAGAAGGCTTGAGCGGCGCGGGTAGCACGGTGGGGCGACGGGCGGACGGCGATATCGGCAGTGTCAACCGCCATGCACTTCCGCCTTTCTCTCACCCCGCCCACGCGCGGCGCCCCCGGGGCGATTCGAACGCCCGCTCCCGCCTCCGGAGGGCGGTGCTCTATCCCCTGAGCTACGGGGGCCTGCGA
>Ga0123357_10013342_pt1 | contig 10659 bp, 1 predicted proteins | sample TergutEmb28metaG_FD_89873 | JGI IMG/M metagenome (GOLD analysis project Ga0123357, IMG submission 89873) | Embiratermes neotenicus P4 segment gut microbial communities from Petit-Saut dam, French Guiana - Emb289 P4 | ecosystem: Host-associated > Arthropoda: Insects > Digestive system > Gut ...
AAAACCCCCTTTCCCCCCCCACTTTATATTTTTGTTTTTCTTGAGTCCCCACTAAAAAATGTGGCCCCCCCCCCCCCCCCCCTCTAGAGATCTTTAACAGTTTGGATTTTGCAATATGGGAGGGCCTTGTTTTCTCTTAGATAGGGCCTGAATTTTTGTGTATAATTTAGATAAACTTGAGTCTTCAAATAGCTATATCTATCTTTGGACTTATCGTACGTGAGGGTCCAAGATTTACGTAAGGAACTCTTATGCTTAGCGATTTGCTAATTCTCGAAACTTAATCACGCTGTAAAGCGTGGCACTAGAACCATTTGTGCTTAATTGTATAATATAGCTTCTGTCAAAAAACATTTGTGCTTAAGCATTTCAACGCTTGAAATTATGAAGCTGATCTCAACACTTCTGCAATGTTTGGTTTTTACCACAAAGAAAGCACACCAAATGGCTCTTTTTTTGGCTAATATTTATTTTCTAGATATGAAGTAAAGTCTGAACTTCTTTTAGACATTTTGTAGGATTGCTTGGACTGGAAAGTAGTCTGTTACAAGATAGCTACTTCACAGGACAAAACAAATATAGGAAAACACGCGTGCTACTCCGACTAGTATTCGAACCTTCTACTTCAGCATTCGAGCACTCCGAGATAGTAAGTTTTTTTTTTATACCGTACACCAGTGAAATCGGCATAGAAGAAATGTGTGCTGTAATTTCTTAGTTTCCGTCCAAATGCATGTAACATTACCACTGTCAAGTAAAAAACGTTTACGCGATGTGGCAACATTTTAATTGTCGCCAAAACTGAAAACTTTCCATTACTTAACTGGTCACTATGGAGGTCATTTGAAATACATACAAAGATAAGTGTTCTAGAATATTTACAGTTGGGAAGAATGCGACTGCTATAGACAATTTTATCTGAGGACAGGGCGTCTTATCTCGTAGAGTGTGTTTGTGTGCGTGTGTGAGTAAAAACCAACAATTAAGGGCTTGCTTTCGAAAATAATGGAATTAAATATCACACATTCTTCTGCTCCGTAGTATGAATGCCTAATATCCTACTGCTTACCAACACGTAGAATGTACGCTCATTGAATTAAATACGGCAATGAGAAGTCCTGGAAAAGCCTCATGCCATTTAATTTATTTAAAAAGTCCAGTCTTAATGCAACTGTAGTGCTTTCCTACCTAAATAATGGCTTGACTTCCATCAAGTTTTCCCGAGAAAAAACACTAAAACTTATGGTAGAATTTCGCCCCAACCAGCTAAAGAGATGTGACAAATCTGATTATAACAAGGACTCAAGGATTCGCAGAACAATCGTTTGATTCAATCCAAATTTTGAATAAAAGTAAAACTATATATGTATTCTGTAAAACTAAATATTATGTAACAATAACTAAAAAAATAATAGATACAAATTTAATCAATCAAACTCTGCCAAAGTGTAATATAAGTTATTTAAATAATTAACTTGCTTCTCTCTCTCTCTCTCTCTCTCTCTATATATATATATATATATTAAAACGTGTAAATTTGGAATAAAATCTAAATATAATTGCCAAACTGCTCAACTCGAAATAAGGTGAATTTTGAATACCAGTCAATATGCCTTAACTTAAATAAACAGCAGACGGTACAGCATCGTAGTATTGTTACAACAATCTTTGTAGTAATTATATTCAGTCACTATAATTCTTCAATCACAGATACGTGACGGCCGACAACTAATTTGTTAGCGAGTGAGGGCGTTTACCGGGTCGCTCTAAGCTTTATAGAGAAGAGCTGACAAGTCATGCATTCTTAAGGGTATAATGATCTGATCAAGTCACTGCCGGATTCAAGCTGATTAGTATTGCTGACTTTAGCGGTTGTGACTAAACGATCTCTTCCTGGATTCAAAGTATTAAGATTTCGAAGTTTCTACGTAATACAAATTACATATGTAGATTTGACATGCATTACACAAATATTACCAGTACAATGTCCACTAAAAATTAAATAGTAACATTTTACAATTCCCATTTGTATCCACGGCATTCCACAGTCCTTCCACTATTTGACTATTATACATTATAATCCTTAAGAGACTCTTTAATAATGTGATTTTACGTCAGTCTGCACGATGTGCAACTGTTTCCGGTGAAGGCTGTGATTGCTCTAACGACTAAAGCGAGGTACTTGTCGCTGCCGATTATTTTGCCATCTTTTAATCCGTTCTTATCTGCTCGCAACGATCGATACCTCTACTTACTACACAGACTATTACAAGTACCAGTCCGTTTTCTACGTGCACCTACTATACTAGACAGTCTGTCTATACGAACAGAACATTTTATGCCATGCTTGTAATTTTAATATGATTTTTTTTACATAAAATATACAGAATACATTCGGAATCTAAATCTACAAAAAATTCTTATTTATAGAAGTAATTAACTGTACAATGTATGGAGCCGAGATTGCTCATTCGGTGTAGAGACTATGTTACGGATTGGACGGCCAAGAAATCTCGAATCCATCCCTGTCGAGAGATGTTTCTCTTCTCCAAAGCGTCCAGACGGGTTCTGGGACCCACACAGCCCTTTTTAATGGATACTGGAGGCTCTTTCCCCAGAAGTGGAAGAGGTTGTTGTATGAGGCTGACCACTCATCACCATCTAGGGTCAGCATTAAGAAGGAGTGGAGGTATACATCGAATTGCTCAAAAGTGTGGCTTCACAGAGTGTAGTTCGATTGTGCACAAGAATACATATACGTTTACTATAACACAGCGTTTAAACGTAAATGTAGCCAGCTTTCGGAGGCCGCCATTTAACTAAATTTCCCTGAGCAAATAACAGCAACATTACATCCTGAAGTGCGGTGTTCTATTTTGCACGCTGCTGTCTTGGTAAAACAGCGATATGCTAACTACAAGGGGAGGGGGTTGAGGGGGTGGTGCATACAGGATCTCCAATTACTCCTCCGCGATTTCTTAAGTTCTTCCAGGCAAATTCTGGGATGATAAATTACAATAGGCCGCGGCGAATTGTTTTCACGTCGTTTCCTGTTCATTGCTGACAGTCTTCCAAAGATCCGACTATATATATCACATGCAGTTAAAAAAAAGCGTTGCTAAATAAAAGAAGACACCAACAGGCGTGTGAGATTTAAATTCATAAGCAGGTGGAATTTTAAATTGTGGTTTACTAGGTTCTCATATGCTACAGTCACATGGGTAGATTTGAACGTTGGTAAGTACCTGTTGCGCCCACTTACGGTTGATTTCTCTCTTGTTAATAAAGACATCGTATTCCCGTAACAAGTCGTTTACCATCAAGACCGTGAAGCTTCAAACCACGAATATCACGAATTGACCAACATCGTCCTGCTGTTTTACTGTTAACAGACAGGCCCAACCTATGAATTTAAGAAACTGGTGTAATAAATAAAACATGGATACTAAATAAACCAATAAATAAACAAATGTTTACGCTTTAACTGCATTTCGGAAAAATAATATTTTAGGTATTTAGTCCAGATTAGTCACTATCGACACAACATACACTTTTGTTAGCGGCTGTCAAAAAATGGAAACAAACGGGATGACATAATACACGTGCTTTATAGCCGAGACACTTACGTCTATGTCAGTATCCTAGTTTTATTTTTCGACCTTTGATGTACACAATGTATACTGCAGATATAAATAATTGTCAAGAGAAAAAATTATGATGATAGAGCCTGTTTTTCTTAGAATGCGGTAAGCTACTTTATACTGCAGTACGTAGCCCACTGCGTCACAGCAACCATGTCAATAGCATCAGCAATCACCAAGGTAACGTGGCTGATGAGTTGCTCGCCATGACGACAGATCTGGAGGGTGAAAGAAGAAAGAGCTCTGGTTACGGTGAGGAAATCGCCTTAGGAAAACATTTCCAAGGATTTTATGTCTTATTGTTACGCAAATATATTCACACGTGACTAGCGCCTCTTAAGATTACTGTAACGCATATCGCCTCTCTTCTCGACAAGGTAAAGTTGGAATTAAAGTGTCCCTGTACTCGCCACAAAGGCACATGGAGTAGCAGAGGTTTACTTTACGCATTCTTACGAATGCAAGGTTAATCTCGATATTAGATGGTGTTGATTGGTCAACCTCAAGTGCCAGTCATATTTTCTTCAGGTAAAGTGGCTTCAGTACTCATTAGGTACGGAGCTGGGTGGGCCTTTTGGATTCTTTGCAGAAGAGACAAATTTCTAGCTTCTACTGGAAATCGGCCCCAAATTCTCGGTCATCCAGACTGTAACGTAGTCACTGTACCTAATTAACTAATCCCGGCTCTCAGAGATCGTGTTCAAATGGATATTAAATAGTTTAGGGTATGTGGGCTTGGATTGTACGACCCAGGATTGGATCGTCAAAGGGGAGAGTAGCCTGCAGTGCAGATTGCTCCCAAAGTCGGGAAAAGTTTTGGTCGGTTAAGGGATTGGCAGTTACACATAGGCATTCAGATCCTTGTAATTTTACATTCTGAAGTGATTTCTTTTACCTAAAAATTAGTTCGGTTCACCGAAACCCCAAGGACAAAAACCGGGAAGGCCAGCAACACTGGACAGGCACATTACACATACCTGTCTTATTACGAGGAATTACAAAGCAGAACTGTAACTGTCAGGTGAATCAGCAGCTCATCATTTTTGTCGAAATGCTCAGTCCTATTAAAGATTTTCTGCAGTACCAGTAGTTTATTTAACGACGCCGTGTAAACAATATTTAGTCGAATGAAGTGGGGGTTGATCATATGATGCTGAGCTGGAAATGATAGGAGAGGAAGTTTCGGTCAATATGCAGTGTATATATCTGGTGTATCCTCCGACAGTAGAACTCGCAACCTTTCGCATATAAATACAGCTTTAAGCTGATTTTTTATAACCTGCCTCGTGTTCTGTATTTTCATAATTTAAACAACAGGTCACGTCAAAACAAGCAAATATTGCCATTTTGTATTTCCAGTAAAATGTTTATGTTAGTATTTTCTTTATTTAACTTCATCAAAGCCGTTCTTAACTATTGTCTTCCTTATATAAACCGGTACTGTCAACTGAATCACTCTGGAGCCCATGATTTAAGGGATTGACAATTGATAGGAATTTCAATATTGTACTGCCAGGGAAATATGTACTGTACCTACCGTGAATGCGTTACGAGAGGTACACAGATATAAAAAATTACTTAAAACACAATGATGCCATGAGTGTTTATTTTAATGCTACAATTACATTTCCACATTGTTTGAATTTTGTCATGTGCTTAACCCTTTAAAGCCCAGTGGTTGCTATATGCACCGCTAGATTAAACATTAAAAATATGGTTTTGTTCACAGAGTGCAAAAAATTTTGAAGCAATCCCTGTACATGCCTGGATAGGCCCTGAGTGTGTCCAGGAGTTTGAGGCTCCCAGCTTTCAGGACATTCGGCACATGAAGGTAGTAAGTTCGTCAGCCCTACGAACCGGCCGACTTCACTCCCTAGGAAATATTCTTGGTGCTCATTTCTGTTAGAGGCCGAGTCCAACCCAGGGGCCTAGAAAAACTCCAATGACACCCGCGACCTTCCGCCTTGTAGCTCAGTGCCTCAACCAACTGCGCCACCCCGTGCCCCATTCACAGAATGTATTATTCTTACAACAAGCAGTCATTAGTCACATTTCACTGACCGACCTTGCAAATGGAATCACACCTTATGCGCTGCGACATGAGAAATAAATCTTTAATTTTTGTCATCTAAGGAGTAATAAAGGTACTAGGTCACAACCTGACTGTTTGTCCTACCATCAAGGACATCTTGTTTCCGGATATTTCACAAATGAGTATACGTGGCGTAGAGATAATAAGTTTCGCTAAATATGAATTACAGGACAATTCATCTGTGTGTTTTAAAAGGGATATCTGATCATGCACTATTTTGAGTGTTTGTGCTTTCGGTTCTGCTGTACGGCGATTGTGCAGTACACGCTGTATCGGATCTTCGGAATTGCGATGCCTTTATTCATTCTTTCTATCCGTCCCCTCAGAACAAATTTATATTTCAAAATGACGTGGCAAAATTAGGGGATGCTGCCTTGATTCCTTCCTGGGCCAGCATTATCATCACACGCTACAATTAGAGCTAAGGGAGAAAGGGTTCGACGGGAGTTTGAGTAAACTGGAAGAGGGGAAAAAATAGAAGGTATTGATTTTTAAGGCATAATTGAAACGGGGGTTGAGGATATCGGTTTGCATGTAAAATAGACTTTCCCTTTGTCATAGTTTACTCTAGCTTACAAAAAGCACGCTGCGCTTCTGACTGGAGAGTTATCGCCAGAAATTTCGCATATTTGGGAAGAAATTTCTTGTCCTGTTCTTTCATTTCGACAGTTGAGCAGTTGTGGGATACAACGCCGTGTTTACTGGTAAATATTTACGGGCGATTTGGAAGAGCTTGCTGCTTTCACCTACAAGGTAGTCCGTTTGTCTTTGACTAACCTGAAAATGTATCAGCAAGCTTCTCCGAAACGTCGGAAAATATTTACCAAATGATATAACATCATGAAGTAGAAGAACTGGATCTACAAAAACAAACCTGTGAGAACCTCAAATCCCTCATTATACTGCGATGTATGAGGGCCGTGGCAATGGAACCTGGAGTCCCATAGAATTAAACAAATTTATTTTCTGCGTTTACTAATCTCCATGGATTAGCTCAAAGCCCGTTACATGTCCATAATCATCTCTTGGTTCTTACTGAAGAGCACTTTGGAAGACTCTTTTTAATAGTTATCTTAAGCATTTTTAAAATAATTACTTGTTCCTATTACAGAATAAGTACTTAATTTTGTCGCTGAACTATTAATTTCGATCGCAGCGTTAGAAGAAGGCGAGCGGTTAGTTTCACCTTCCGGTTCCTTGAATCCTGGAGGAAAGCAGCAACATCCTTTAAACGGGTTCCAGGGGACAAAAATCGCTTCCTCGCTCAGGAATGGGACCTCGTCTCTTTAGTTGTCCGGCCGGTGGCCAGGTAATGGTACAGGCTGAACTGCTTCACCAGACACTTCTTAAATAGTTCTTGTTTGTAACTTGAATTCTGCTATTACCTTCTGAACTCGTTTACCTAGTATTTCGTGCAGTATAGCACACTGTATTAAAGTTAAACTGTAATTTATGTGTGTATGTGTCAGTAAGCACTGTGACATGAAGGCGTAAGAGCAAGTGTAGTCATAGCTTGTAGAAGAGTGTAAAAGAAGAAAATATGGAACTGACAAAGGGTAAAATTTGAAAGTTAGTTACGTACGTATCTGTACAAACAGGTACCTGAAATTTTTACGTGTAAATTTGGGTGCAGAACAAGTTAACCCGACCACCACAACAGCCTGGTGTTATATGGGTGCAGGCCCAGGTAAGTTAAAATTAAGTACATTAGTGAATAAAATTATATTAATTAAATACGGTTCTACGCATTCTTAATGTCGGTACTATAAGTAGAAAAGCGGTAATATTCGCGCTCCGGCTTTACCACTGGATAGGAGTCCGGTTAAGCTCCACAGCCGGGTGGAATATGGCGAAGATTTATATGGCTGTTCTTGTCAGGAATCAAACCCAGCTCTTGGATCCCATAACCAAGTTATTACACTGACTTATCTGTCCCGGATCCACTTGAGATAAAGATAGACACTTTTCTTTGAAACCAGTATCTGCTCTGTAAAGCAGGGATAATTACCATTGCATGTTTCTCACGTTAAGATGGGCTTGTGACTATTTAGCAGAGAAGCATGAATTGCATGCAATTTTCGGTACATTTTTTATAATAACTAGCTACAAACTAGTAAACAGCGCGTTATCCTCTTATAAACAGTTCGTCTGTTCTGAAACAGAAGGTCGCCGTGGCGAAAGTAATGGATGAAATAGGTGTACCTTTTCTGCAGTATTAGGCTTTATTGGATTTTAAATAATATTACGATGAGCACGCACCAAAATATTGATATACACATTTGACACATAAGAGGCCAAGGCCCAGAGGGGAGTAGATGTATAGCTCTACTATTTCTTTAAGCTCGGCGCTAGATAGGGATGGGTGGACAGTGCTCCGCCCCGGCCGCATTATCCCCAGGAAAGACCCGGTACCCATTGTGTAGGAGGTTGGGTGGGCCCCAAGGACGGTCTGAACGGGTGCAGAAAATTTGGCTTCTTAAAAATAAAGTTCAGTAAGTTTAGGTAACGAAAATTTCCGACGTGAAAGAAACCTTCTCTTCATAGCATAAAAAATTAAGCCAGTTCACGCATCAAAACCATCTTTTCTGAGACCTTCTTTATATTTAGCGTCATTTACTTGATATTATAAAATCTGCTTCGATGTTATTTTACCTCTAATTCTATGTAATTGGTTTATCCAGTTGTGTCCATGCTCGTCTGTTTTATATTTTCATTCATATTCGATTCCGCCCCAATATCTTAATTTAAATACGGTGTGTGTTTGTGTGTGTTATTTGAGGAGGCTGTAAAAAGTTAAGATTAGGCCCGTATGGCATCGTAATGAATGGCTGGTTATGGAATGTTAGTGGCCATGGAAACTCGATGTAATCGGAGAAAAACCTGTTGTCTCAGTGCCACTTTGTCCACCACGTAATCCCACACGGACTGGGCTGGGATCAAACTCAAACCTCCAGGATAAGAGGCCAGCAAGTAAATACCTGAGTCGCGGAACCCATTATAGACATATAACCTAATGTAGCTGCTAACTGCCTAGCGTCTCCTCTCTTGTTGTCTATTCTGATCCCCTTTATCCTTGTGACTCTCGAAGGTTCACTCCCATGTAGCAAAGCTGGCAATGCTACCGTTTTGTACAACTTCAGTTGGGTCCCTTGCCGTGTTCCGATCATTCTTAACGCGTATCTACCATTTGCAGGATGTTATGCTGTGGGGTCCAGTAGAAATATGTTCACGTTTCAGAGGACCCTGCTGCCTACATCAACTAAGCAGCCTGTTGAGGTAGACAGCAGTTTTCCCTGAAACATCGGTGCACTTGCATGAAACTACACGACGTTACATATGAGACGACAGCAATCTACATTGTCACTCTTGTGAAAACATGAAATCTCACGTCTAGCGCATGTTCTTTCGTATTTGTCAATTTCCTTGCACTTTAATGTGCGTTATACACTGGTCGTTCAATTTTTCGGCGCTTTCGAAAGGAGCTGCGAAAATCGACTAATATCCCCGTCAGGCCCTCCCGTCTGCCCGTCCGGAAGGAAAAGAATTTTGGGGCAATTTCACATTTGGAAATTTTAAGAAAATTAGTAGGTACGTTTCTATTTCCCTTAAAATAAAAAATAAGGGACACTTCACATTAAGACTTGCGTGGACTTATGTTACCTCGACGTTACGGGTGTTACTAATTGACACAGGCGTTGTCCTTGCCATGTACGAACTCAGACCAAACAAACATAAAAATCGAGTACGATCGATTGTAAATTTCAATGTTTAAGATACCTTGGCGTTTGTAAGTTGAATATGAGTTTGTAAAACGAAAAAACGTCCATTCAAAGTACTTATATTTTCACTGTTTTTCTTAACATTATTCAAGAATTAAAATTTAAGGGCAATGACAGGGCGAGAGTTCTAGAAACTTGTGCTCCTCGGACATTTCCTGACTTAATGAACTTGACGATTCTTCTGAAAATATTTTCGTATGGCCAGTGCAAACCCAGATTTTAGGGAGCATATAATAGTCTCAGCATAGGCTTACTCATATGGGACAAGAATATTATTTTCGGATTACCATGATTAATTTGCAGCTCCAGTAGTTCTTCATACAAGACGACTCCAAGTGTCTTCCCATTTGTAGCAATTCAGTTTCCAACCCCTTTCTCTTGGCGGTCAGTGCCCGCTCAACAGATGGGTCGATGATCCCATTTCAACAATAACAAGTGTTCTTCCTCTACACACAAGACGTAAACAACATCTCGAATCTGGTTACACACTTTTACGCTTCAAAGGGGTCAGGTAATGCTTATTTTGTTATGCCGTTCCCACGGGGAAGAATAACGTTAGAGTAGCAGCCGAAACAGGTCAATAACCGAAGTCATAAACTTTGTCACATAGTTCATAATTCTTCTGTTACTTCAATACAATTTCAGGAATATCAAGTGGGAGGCGATATTCAGGTTCCCACGCACTTCGACATTTGTACGCTGCCGATTGCAACAGTACCGTTTACTTATAATGTTTGTCCTCTGCTAAAGATTTCAAATATATTTAAGGAATGAGTCACAGAGGTGCTACTAAATATTAGCTACAGTGCCACCATCATCATAATTAAGGATCGTAATAAAATTAACAAAATAATTTCGCAAGGAGACATTTAAAACTTATGTTCTTTTATAAATACACATCCTGGATGCCCATACGTATTTTCCAAACTTTAGTTTACATTCCCCATGGGATGGTAATGATTTGTTCCTCTTGTAAAAGTTCTATAGTGGGACAGTCAGAATTTATGTATTATGCATCAAGATGAATACTTACTTACTCCATGGTGCAGAGTCCTTCTTGAGAAGCTAACTGGTCTGCAGCTAGTCAAGAAATTCCCCGCATTTCACGGAACCCGAAGGTTCATTACCGCACTCACAAGCGTCCGCC
>Ga0123357_10013344_pt1 | contig 10658 bp, 9 predicted proteins | sample TergutEmb28metaG_FD_89873 | JGI IMG/M metagenome (GOLD analysis project Ga0123357, IMG submission 89873) | Embiratermes neotenicus P4 segment gut microbial communities from Petit-Saut dam, French Guiana - Emb289 P4 | ecosystem: Host-associated > Arthropoda: Insects > Digestive system > Gut ...
CAGTTGGACCGATCATGTGAGAAATGAAGTATTACTGAGAGTCAAGGAGCAGAGGAATATCCTACATGAAATAAGGAAACGGAAGGCTAACTGAATTGGTCACATTCTGCATAGAAACTGCCTTCTACAATGGGTTATTGAAGGAAAGATAAAAGGAGGTATAGAATGACAGGAAGACGAGGAAGAAAACCTAGGAAGTTAGTGGATGACCTTAAGGAAAGGAGAGGATACGCTCAGTTGAAGGAGGAAGCTCTAGATCGCACTATGTGGGGAGCACGATTTGGAAGAGGCTTTGGACCTGTCGTAAGACAGACTACTAAATGAATGAATGCACACATGTACACCTGTTTGTGGTTCACTGTTTACCCTTACTAGCATTCAAGGATTTCATTGTTTAAATATTAGACTTTTAAGCAAGAAATACATCCATACTTTGTCATTTAGTTGTGTTCTATCTTGTGACAGTCCCTCACTTTGTAGGGGCACCCATACAGATTATGTGAATTGCTCACTTATGTATCAAATATTTAGGTTACAGTTTGTAATACAACTGTGGTTGTAGTCTGTTGGCTTTGGTGGTGGTGGTGGCGATGACGGCCACTACTAACTACTACGACAACTATGATGATGGTTGTCACTGTCAACATCATTGCCATCATCATCATCATTATCATCATCATCATCCATTTCTTTGGCTTGCTCCATTGTTAGTTGTTGACTGAAAGGTCAGTGATAGAAACAGCACAAGCAGCTGTTAAACAAAGAAAAATATACATAATTAAGTAATTTTAAACATTCATGAGAACAAGTGCATCCCAGTGGAACCTCCTAGCACATAACATATGAAAATTAAGTAGTCTAAAACAGCATTTCCCAACTATTTGAATTTCATAGACTGCCTGAGCCTTGTGAACCAGCTTATTTGCTTACCTCCCATTTATTTAGTTTCTGGAATTCAGTCATGTTCATATTACCAAGTTTCCTGTTAAAGCAAGAGGGCTAGGGTTCACAGGGGTAGAGCAAGCTGGAACAGTTTGAAGCACGTCAGTGTGCTGCGGTTGGCTGTGGTGTGCAAGTGTGTCAGCAGTGCTTATTGTAATGTCTGTGTTTGAGCAGCAGGCAGACATCAAGTTCTTTTGCAAACTAGGGAAATCAGCAACAGAAACTTCTGTAAGCTTCACTGTGGGTAATGCAGATGAAGCTCGTGAAAATTCTTCTGTGTATGACCAGTACACCAATTAAAAAATGGTCAAGGATCACTTGAAGATAAGGAGTGCACTGGCAGGCCATCACCATCTGTGAACAATGGCCAGAAGTTTGCACAGTCGTGATGTTGGATTCCTGTGTGATGGTTGAACAGTTAGCAAATGAAATTGGCATTTCACATAGATCAGTTCAGAACATTCTGAAAGAAGATGTGTCTGGGTGGCATGTGTGCAAAATGTGCCTTGTCACACCTCCCTTGCAGTGTAGCACCTTTGGTGAAGAACCAAATTCTGACCATCCCCCAGCCAGCATATTCTCCAGATCCCACTCCATGCCATTCTGACTCTTTCTCAGACTCAAGATTGGGCTTGAAAATCATTGTTTTGCATTTGTAGAAGAAATTTAAGAAACGTGACAGCGGGTCTCACAGCCATACCAAAAGAGGACTTCTAAAGGTACTTCCAGCAATGGTATTGCCACTGAAGCAAGTACGTACATGCAGAATGGCAGTACTTTGAGGGTGGTGGGGTTAGGTTTTCTACATACTCTTCTTACTAAAAATTATGCCTGACTTTTGGAAAGTTTCTGATCCGTCCATTTACATAATGTTTGACATACTTATAATGGTAAAGATAAAGTTCACTCTAGAACAGGCCATAAAGGCCCAAAGGGGGAATAGAGGTATACCCCTACTCTTTCTTTAGCCTTGGCACTAGGTGGGGGTGGATGGTCAATGCCACACACTGGTTGCTTTTCCCTCGGCAAAGAACCCTAGTACCCATTTTACAGGAGTCTTTATGGGTCCCAGGGTTGGTCTGGACAGGTGCAGAAAATCTTGCTCCCCACTGGGATTCAGTCCCCAGACTCCAGTCTGTAGCGAGTTGATGTACTGACTCTGCTATCCCAGGCCACACAGAAGTACTTATACATATATGTAGACATGCATATATGCTGGTTAGTTCTTGTCAAGCTCAGGTGTATAAGTATCTGTCAGTCTCTCCATATTCTATCACCACATTACTTTTTTGTATGTTTGGGATGCTATTACTCTGGTGAAGATTTAGGCCCAACAGGAAGACACCTTTGTTTGCAGCTGACATAAAAAAAATAAACTTTGTAAGAAGCTCTATTGTTTTTCTATGTAATTGAGTGAAAATGTATTTTGAATCACTTTTTGAAATTCAGAAATTTGTTTTTAGTTACAAAATGTTGCAGTTGCATCACACACATGATGCAGTACCACTAAAAGTGAATGATGGTTGCAAATGCAGAAACATGTGACCAGCGGGAATAATGCTGATATAAAATTTCTAGTGGTGACTGAGCAACCATAAAATGAATTAAAAAATCAGCATAAAGGAAGAGCAGAGTACAAACTAGTTTTAATGAAGAGACTGCATAATTATGCTGAAAGATAGACTAAAATTTGTAATTAACAGCAAAAGGAAATGCTGGAGTAGATCAGTTTGTCATATCATTTAGTAAAACAATTTTCTGCCTGAATACAAGATTGTATGTAGGCTAAAATTGGCATTTTTAGTTGATGTGCATCCAGCAGAAGGACAAGTTGTGCCAGAAGAAGCAATATTGAACAATGAAAAACCCATAAAATTGGGAGTAGGAACACCAAGATCTACAGTTTCCAGAAGGGAAGGACAAAATTTTAAGCCAGTGTATGTGTTGGTGACATTGTGATGGTAATGATTATGATGGTGATAATGATAATGGGTTGTGTTCCAGAACTGTGGCACAAAGCAGATACAACAGATGCCTTACCTACTTCAGAACATCCTGAGAAAGTTAGTAGCAGTAAAAGTGGAACAAGCAAAGGAGGTGCCAGCACCCGGATCAGTGTAGGTAGCATGAAATTACGAGTCAAGAGACCTTTGACTGCCCCATGTGTGAAGATGGAATGTGGGACAACTAGCATGGAGGAGCAGACTCCATTATCAGATGCAGAAAAAATTCCTGTCCTACACTTGGACATACCGCAACATTCAGCATCTGTCAGCAATGCAACTCCTCTGCGTGCAACCAGCCAATCTTCTGGCTCATTGTCATCAGCATCCATGACTCTTTTACAGCCTGTAGTGGCTCTTACACCACTGGGCTCACCCAGTCACATGTCAGGTACACCTCCTGCCACCACAAAATCAAGCTCATTGCCAACAACCCCTACCAGTGCCTCGTCTGTTGCTGCTGTTCCAAGTTTGACCATGGACATGTCCTCTTCCTCTCTCTCAACACCCAGTCCTAAGAAACGGTCAAAAGTAGAACGTAAGTGTCTGCCTGTAAAGGAGAGAGAATATGATCCTGATAAACACTGTGGTGTGTGGAATGGGGAGAACAGCAGACCATGTACACGGTCATTAACTTGCAAGTCACACCCTCTGTCCATGAGAAGAGCTGTGTCCGGACGCAGCAAACACTTCGATAAACTTCTTGCAGATCATCGGGCAGCGAAGGATGCAGGAGTTAAGCTAGTGAAGGCTGTGTCTGCAGTTCCAGGATTGTTGAGCCAGGTAAAGATCTTTATAAAACAGAATTCTTGTCAGTCTTTAAACCAGACTAGTTGTGTGAAGTCAGGAAGATTTGTAGAGTACAGTTTTTGTTCTATTTGTGTATATTTCATACATTTCCCTGCACAAAAGAATGTGTATATGTTCTATCTGAATGTAAGATAACATTGTTTATTCCCTTTGGACATTGTGTTGCCATCTAATGTGTTCCAGTAGTATAATATTTTGTATCTATATGTCATAAGAACCAACAAAATGCACACTTTTTGCATTAATGATTTAATTTAATTATATTGTCTTCAAAATGTTTCGAACATCCATGTGTTCACCGTCAGGATGAGTTGTACATGCAGTTTTATGGTATGCTGAAATTATAATAGAAGGCTATGTGAATTGTCTTTGTAGAAAATACTAAGTTCATAAAATATCAATACTCTTGACACCACTACTTCCTAGACCTTAGTATGAAACACACCTTAACATCGACCAGACTGCTTATATGGATAGCAGTACAATATCTTTATTACTTTATGAGACATGTTATTGCATTTTTTGAAATACTTTTAATGTAATGTTTTAGAATTCGGTATTTTTTAGTTAAAAAACTTTTAATGTAAGAATTTAGAATTCTATATTGTCATAATTCAAAACATGTTGCCACAAATCAAAACCATTTTATACTTTTATTGATATTTTATGAACTTGATATTTTATGCAAAGACAATTCATATAGCCTTTTATTATAATTTAAGCATGACAGAAATACCTTAAAACTGCATGCACAAGTCTTCCTGAGGATGAACACTTGGATGCTGAAACATGTCGAAGACACTATAATTAAATGGAATCATTAATGTACAAAGTGTGCATTTTGTTGGTTCTTATTACATATGTATATCACAATGCATGGTTCAAAATACGTAAATTTTGTATCTAGTCTGAGCTTTTGGAATACATCATATTACATAGTTGGAATGATCAATGCGTTTGTATTTTGTACTGTATCTGATCTTATGAAATGTTCTTTGGCTCAATCGGCATGTTAGAATGTTTCTGGTCAGTGAAACACTGTAAATTTGTATAAGTAGAGGGTGGGCAGTAGAATGTGACGATATTCCAATAGCTGTTTTAACAAATCAGGTTGAATATTAAAAAAAAAAATGGCATAGCAGTAGTAAAATGACATTAATGTATACTTTTTATTTTTCAAAGATTACATCTTTTAAGTGGCCTTTGTGGCGTACGGTACGTTCCTGTAAATGTGATCGGACATTAACCATAACTTTGCAGCAGACGTTAAGCAGTGGCTCTAATTTTGACCCTGACATCCTCTTTCATCACTTGTCATGCTACAAACAAATGTGATTATATTCAGAACCCAGCTGTAACTAACATACTGCAACATCGGGGGCAAGTTGTGTGCCTTTGTGCAATTACGGTGAATTTTTTGATCAAGACTACAGGACTGTATTGCATATCAGGAAAACCAATTTAGACATATGGTTTTTATGACATGAAAGATGAGTATGAAATGGCCTCGTACTGCCTACACTCCAAACATTTTCATGTTTGTTATGCTGTATTCAACCCAGTTCATCAAAACAGCAATCTGAAAATGATCACATTCTATTGCAGCACCCCTGTTGACTGGGCATACCTTACAATATGAAGATGCTGTTTTCCATTTAACTTATAATTAGTTTAAGTGAAGTAATGGAACTTGGAAAAGTTAATTCTTGGTAACTTATGTGTCTGAAGATTGAAATTCTATATAACGCTTTCCATCAAGGTTATTGGCAGTATTGATATTAAAATTTGTCTTTTGATGGCCTGATTAGTGTAGAAAACAATTTATGATTTAGAATCTTCAGGCTAAATCTTTCCTTGCTTCAAAATAATGTCGTTATGAATTTCACAAAAATTTTTGTCTGAACTATTTAGGAAGTTTATGTTGCCTACTTATTCTACCACAAACAAGGAAGAATTTTCATTAGAATGGAAAGAATCTATTGTAGCAACACATAAAATTTTATCCAACACTATTCTTTTGAGGTTCATTCTGTTCTTAGATGAAATTATTGGGTGTATGAATTGCAGCATTATGTTTCAATTACTGATTAGATATTAAAAATGGGAATTCAGTTCACCAGTATGTGAGCTACTTAGAGACTTCAAGGAAGCCTGCGATCCAGTTAGGAAGCAAATTCTGTATAACAGCCTTACTAAATCTCTTCAGCTGTGAAAATTTTTTCCTTGTTCATTGTTTTCAACATAGTTTTTTTTTTAACGTGGCTCGGTTGCTGGCCCATCTTGCAACCCTTAATTTAGCCTGTTTCCTCTCCTTCAACCTGCCTGGCAAGGGAGACCCTGCCAGTAGCTGTTCTACTGCCAAGTATAGCTTGGAGGGTCATCAGAACACACAAACCACCCTGTTATGTCGAGGCAAAAGGGGTGGGGGGACCCATGAAATTAGTTAGGTTAATTACTGTGTATGTAAATGAAATCCATGGTAAAGCCTGGATAGAGAAACATTTGTTCTGAATTTGTTGTTCAGAATGGTCTGAAACAAGAAGATGCTGTACCACTATTGCTTGAACATTGCTTTTTAACTTGGCTTTATAATATGTAATTAAGAATATCCAAGTAAGTCAGGATGGATTGAAATGGAATGAGATATCACATACAAGTAAATGCTGCAAAAACACACACACACACACATATATATATATAGATGTTTCTACGAAATATGTACAAGATCACAACATAAAGATAGCTTTTAAATACTTAAAAAATAAAACAGGGTTCAAATATTTGGTAATGACACTAATGAATAAAAATTTCTGGCATAAAAAACTAACAGCTCATTGAATTGGGGGAGTGCTTGCTCTCATTGAGTTCAGAATATTTTGCCTCTTTGGTGCTTAAAAACATAAAGATATGTCCACCAGTTTATCCCCTAACAACATGGTGCTGCTTCTCCAAATTTTGCTATATGCATTTTATTTTTATATGCATGGTTAGCCAGTACTTCGCAAATCTCCTAACTGCCTACAACCTTCAACCCTTTTGATCATGGGGGCATAATATATGACTTAATTTTTCCTTGGTGTGGTGGTGGTCATGGACACATGTTTTTCATTCTGTAAAACTCAGCTGTAACACAATAAAATGCACATAAATCATGTCAGGAGGAAGTACAATTATTCATTTCTTTACATCCTGGTATGGTAGTATAATTAATCAGGTAGTCTTTTATATCCATTTTTCTGCTGCTGCATACGTTGCAGTAAAAATAACTTTAACGTACTAATTTTATTATTAGAGCCTGATTTGAATTTGTATAGATATTGTTAATTTAAAAAATAATTTATGGTTTGTATTGCATATAATCCTCAGGCAGTACCAGCTGACACACAAAGTGTTGAATATCTTACATTATTTTCATCAGGGCCATCAGATGCTAATTTTTTAAATTACAAAATTGACTAAACTATGAAAATGGTAAGGAATTTGTACCTAATACCTCACAGTATAATTGAACAGGTATAGTTGCACTCATTTAAGATTTTAGGTTAATATCATAAATTAGGAGAGGCCCTATGGTATTCATAGTTGTTGTCTTTGTTTACTACAGCAACAACAACAACAAAACAACTACTACTACCACCACCACCACCACCTGTTATTTTTATTGCTATTGTGACTGAGGAGTTAAACTCCAGAATTTCAGAAAGTTTTTCAGCTTCTAGCATCAGGCATATCTGTTGCATAATCGTGAGATTTTGGTTTATCCTACTAAGCTCTGTGCTCCTTGAACATGAGACAGACTATGTGAAGAGATGGGCAGCACTGAAGCATCATTCATAACACAGGAGACTTGTCACTGTATAGCTTAACCTGTAAACATCTGCCACTCACCTTGCTGTAAATGGCTTGTAGATCCATGATATGCCTTCTCATTTCCTGGAAGTGATGATTCATTCTTGATGTTATGTTCTGCCACTGCTAAATTTTCTGGCTCAGAAAGTCTTGTGGGTCTCACACACTCTTTCACCTTGGTCTTAGGTGAGGGTTATCTCTGACCAATGTTAAGTTTATCTCATTCACAAGGAATGCAGTGAGTTGTGTGACCTGCAGTTCATGGTTGTCCTTCACAGATATCAAGATGTCATCACTTTTGTGCTGGGATGTGGATGGTCTTTATATTATGTGTAGCTCATATTCTGCTGATTTTGTTGGACATGGTTCAATGTGGCAGTGCTCTCTGTTTAGTCACAGAATTGTCTATTGTGGGTGGAGTATTTTGATACAAGGTTTTCTTAGAATGGGTCTGTTATGCTTTTGTAAGAATGGAGATGTGTAGTTCAGTGTAACCTTTATCAACAGACATTCTTTTGAAGCTTACCATTATATTAGTGTATCACGCATTCATTTTCTGCATCTTGTAAAAGGAGTCAGCAATTAATGAACTCGTTGCTAGCCATACATAATGGGACTGCTGAGCCCACTGAGTAGCTGACTGTGTGAGCATCATATGAAGAACTAATGAGCTCAGTGCTGGCCGTACATATTGGGACTGCTGAACCCTCTGGGTTAGTATCTTATCAAGAACCCATGACTGCACCATCTAGCTTCAGGAGATAGTGAATGTACTTAGAAACAGACTTTGCAACATGCACGCAAAATGTACCTTACATCTGAGACATAAATGGACAGCAAAACAGGAAGCATCTTTGGGTGTGGCAACAGTACTGTGTCTATACACCACCTGAGAGAAACTGAGCATACTGTTAGCAACATAATATGCAGCCTTCTACATTTCTGCGTAGAAGAAGGCTCTGTGTTGCCTCCTACACAGAGCACAGTGACACGCTGTACAGAGAAGATCCATAATTGATACAGAATAAGATTAGATGTCTATCCACAACAGTGAAATGTACAGCAGTACAAGGTGCTGTCCAAGAGGTCACAAAATGTAACGGAAAAGAAGTAGACACACTCAAAGCCCTAATCGTCACCTTCGCCTTCAAAGTAGCGTATACAATGATCTCAATGTTTCTGCCACGATCAGACGATGCCCCGGAAGTCCTTTTGTGTTGGCGTCTTTAACGCCTACTTCTGTGGGGCTTGTACTCCTGTGTGGTGTCAAATCTTTGCACCTTCAACTTGATCATCTCGGGGGACGAGGAGGAAGTCCCAGAGGGCTAAATCAAGGGAGTAAAGGGGTGGGGGACGGCCATCATGATTTTGGAGGCCAAAACGACTGCACATCCTAAGCAATGTGTGTGGGCGCTTTGTCATGATGGAGCACCCAATTGTTGGTGCGCCATTCATATGGCCACCTCCACCTCATGTCCTCCATTAGCCGCTGTAGGATGTCGCAGTAGATTTTTGCATTTACCGTCTGACCTGGAGGGGCGAATTCCTTATGGATAGTCCCTACAGCGTCGATAAAGATCAGCACTGACTTTACGTTGCTTTTTACTTGCCGCGCTTTCTTCGGCCAGGGTCAAGTGGCTACTTCCACTGGAACGATTGCTGTTTGGTTTCAGGATTGTACCCATCAGTATCCAAATTTCGTCACCAGTTATGGCATTGAAAGGAAGTGTTGGTCATTGCTGACCTGCTCCTTAAGTTCCATGCCAACTTCAGCCAATGTTGCTTCTGATCATCAGCCAGAAGCCTTGAAACAAATTTTGCAGCAGTCCGCCTCATGTTGAGTTTGGCCGACATAATGCGCCTTCATGTCCCTTATGACAATCCCACAATGCTGCAGGCATCATGGATCGTTCGCCCATGATCCTCACGGATAACCTCACGCACTTTTGCAACATTTTCCACCATTGTGCCGATTGAAGTTCATCTAGAACGTCCGTCATCGTCATGTGACATTCGGCCATTTTTAAACCGGTTAAACCAGTTGCAGATTTGTGACTGAGCCAAAGCATCATCACCAAATGTTTTTTTTTTTTTTTCCTCCCATTTTTGGAGTTTCTGCCACATTCCTGCCAAGTTTGAAATAAAACTTGATGCGAACACGCTGCTCCTTCACGCCCTCAATTTCAACGGAAAAAAAAGCAAAATGATACAAGCACCAAAAAACAAGTAGATCGAAAGAATGCATGCACTCAGCGCTACCAGGCACCACTTGTCCGTACTAAAACCAGCTCCCGCCCGACTTTCAAATTTTGGGAATTTTTGGAACCACTTCGTGTACCAAGCATATAGAATTTGAACCATATTTTACAAGATCTTACATTTTTTAAAAGCAACTGTGGAAATTGTTACATTATAATATGTATTACCATTGTAATGTATTATACTTTAGTGAGTTTTAAATACCAGTGTTGTGACTCCTTGAAGAAGGTGGATTTCCGCTGAGACATGTAGTAATAAACAAAGAGATAGTGTTGTTGTGTATGTTAGATTTGCATATGTTGATTTCATAAGTGGGAAATTTAGTCACAATGTGTGGCAAGAATAACATTGAAATTTGTAGATAAGTTCTCCATGTGTCTCATTTTGTCATTTCTGTCAAAGTAGTGTGCTGTTGGCCAAGAGTTGCTGCTACTGAAATTGTCAATTTCTGAAGTTTTTAAAGTAAAATACATAATTCCCTTTTTACATAATGACACACTTTGTAAGTAGACAGTAAAATGTTGTGTAAGTTGACAGAAGGATGAATGAGAACCCTTTAAATGATCTATTGTATTCATAACTTCAAGTGTTTGATATGGAACCATCAAACATTTCATGAATCATTGTACTCAATGAACAACTTCAAAATATTGCATGAAGTTTTGATTTCATTGTTAACCCTTTCCCCGTTCAATTTAAATCGCTAGTGCCTGGGCAGAAGAGCCGAGTTTTTTCACGGGACATTTAAATTTACGTACTATACCAGAAACGCTTTAGAGCGTTTAGAGGGGGAGG
>Ga0123357_10013345_pt1 | contig 10658 bp, 9 predicted proteins | sample TergutEmb28metaG_FD_89873 | JGI IMG/M metagenome (GOLD analysis project Ga0123357, IMG submission 89873) | Embiratermes neotenicus P4 segment gut microbial communities from Petit-Saut dam, French Guiana - Emb289 P4 | ecosystem: Host-associated > Arthropoda: Insects > Digestive system > Gut ...
TGGGCGACTCGCCCATGTGCTTGGACGGCGCATCGGTTTGTCCGCGCGAATCACGGGCGAGTCGCCCGTGCCACACGACCCACATGGGCGAGTCGCCCATGCCACTCGAGCCGCCAATCGCGGTTTTCAGGTTGAATGGCTTCAGTAGCGGGGAACCTGTTTTAGAAGGTGTATTCGGTCTGGAGCCAGACTTTGCTCACGTTGGGGGTGGCGAGGTTCTGGCCGCCGGTTTTCGAGGCGGCGAAAGAGGCCGTCTTCACCATGAAGGCGATGTTCTTGTTCAGGCGGTAGGCGAGGCTGGCGTCGTATTCGTTGCCGTAGGCTTTGCCTTTGGTGTCGCCGGCGGCTTGCCAGTCTTTGTCGAGTTTGTGATAGCAGGCGATGAGTTGGAGGTTCGCGGGGAGCGCGATGGTGGCGCGCAGGTAGTAGTCGCGCAGGCCGTTGACGAAGTTGTTGCCGGTGGGGAGGATGAAGTCAGACCAGCCGTTGAAGGCGTGGTTGGTGCCGAGGGGCATGCGGAAGCCCTGGCCTTTGTCGGTGGTGAGGCGTTCGCAGCCGAGGGTGAGGTTGTATTTGGCAAGCGCCGTGGCGCCGAGTTCGGCGGCGAGGTAGGCGGCGGTGTAGCCGACGTTGTTGTGGCCGTAGTTGTTCTGGCCGGCGTATTCGAGGCGGTAGTTGAGTTTGATGTCGGTGGTGATGGCGGGGGCGCCGGCGAGGCTGGCGCCGAAGGTTTTCGTGCTGGCTTGCGTGGCGGTGGCGGCGGCGGCGGCGGGGAGGGTGGGGTTGTGGAAGTCGAGGAGGTAGCCGTAGGCGGCGATGGTGGCGTATTGGCAGGCGGCGTAACTGAGGTTGATGAGGTGCGAGTTGGAGCGCCAGTCGCGTTGGTCGCCTTGCACGCGGTTCACGCGCCAGAGCCAGGCGTAGTTGATGGTGAGGTTTTTGATGGTGGTGTTTTTGAGGGCAATGGCGTCGAAGGTTTGGTTGTCCTGGCGCCAGGCGACGTCGCCGATGAAGCGGAGGTTGTCGTAGGCGATGCGCTGGCGTCCGATGGTGACTTGGGTGGCGATGTCGGCGGGGGCGGTGTAGCGGAGCCAGGCTTGGTTTACTTCGGTGACGGCGGGGTCCATGACTTGGGGGTAGAGTTTGGACTTGGTTGTGTTGCCTTGGGGTTTGTCGTTGACGCTGTCGTAATAGTCGTTGTCGAGGGCGACGACGTTTTCGGCCATGATGCCGGCGTCGAGGCCGTAGAAGGGGGCGGTGGTGTAGCCGAGGCGGGTGCGCAGGGTGATGGCGTTGGCGTTGTCGGGCATGCCGTCTTGGTCGACAAATTCGTAGCGGAGGCGGGCGTCGATGGTGGCTTTGCCGGATTGGATGGCGTTTTGGAGGGTGTTGGTTTGCGCGGTGGCGCGGGTGGCGAGCGCGAGGGCGCCGGCGGCGAGGAGCGCGTGGGCGGCGAGTTTGAGGATGGTGAGTTTCATGGTGTGGGTGTGGTGCGTGGCGGTTGCTGTGGTGGTTGCTGTGGTGTTGTGGTGATCGTGGTGGTGGTGGCGGTGTAGTTTGAAGAGTTGGAGGAGATTGAGGAGTTGGAAGAGATTGAGGAGATTGAGGAGTTGGAGGAGATTGAAGAGTTGGAGGAGTGGCACAGACAGGAATGTCTGTGCTACGTTCTATGTTCTATTTTGAAGGGTTGGAGGTTTGGCACAGGCAGGAATGCCTGTGCTACCTTGAAGGGGGAGCGGGGGTTACTCTTTGTTTCGCGCGGAGGGGGCGTCGTCGTAGGTGCCGTTTTTCTTGGCGGTGTCGATCCATTGGGGGACGATGGTTTTCAGGAACTCGGCTTTCGCGGCGTTTTCTTTCGCCATGTCAAGGCCTAGGATGGCTTGCGCTTTTTCTTTCGTCGCGATGTCGGGGATTTCAACGGGGGCGGGTTTGCCGTGCGCGGCAAGGATGCGGGTGAGTTGGAGGCGGGCGTCGGCGGCTTGGTTCATGCCGTCGTTGATGACGCGGGCGCATTCAACGGGGGCGTGGAAGCCGGCGCCGTGCGAGGCGCCGATGTAGTCCCAGCGCCATTGGGCGTGGCGGATGAGCGTGATGACGGGGGCCATTTCGGCGTCGGTCGCGCCGGCGTCCCACGCGGCTTTGGCTTCGAAGGTGGCGTGAACGAGTTGGTCGGCGAGGCGGCTTAACATGCCTTTGACGGCGTTCTGGCGGTCTTGGACGTTTTTGACGAGCACGGCGGCGTCTTGGCGGTGGCAGACTTGGCAGGTGCGGCTGATGTCGTCGAGGGGGTTGCCGACGTTGTGGCTGGAGTATTTCTGGCTGCCGTCGGTGGTGTAGGGCATGTGGCAGTCGGCGCAGGTGACGCCGCGTTGGGCGTGGATGCCGGTGCTCCAGAGTTCAAAGTCGGGGTGCTGGGCTTTGATGACGGGGACGCGGCTGAGGGCGTTGGTGAAGTCGGAGAAGTTGAGTTCGTCGTAATACTTTTCGGCGGCGTCGACGTTGTTGCCGTATTTCCAGGGGAGGGTGACGGTTTTGGCGCCAGGGATTATTTTGGGGTCGAAGTAGTATTCGTTGTGGCATTGGGCGCAGACGAGGGAGCGCATTTCTTGGTGGGTGGCGGTGGTGATGTCGCGTCCGAAGGCGGCTTTGTAGGCGGCGACGAGGTGGGGGCGGGTGACGGTGAGGTTCATGGTTTTGGGGTCGTGGCAGTCGGCGCAGCCGATGTGGTTGGTGATTTCGGGGCCGAGGTCGCCCCATTGTTTTTTGAAATATTCGCTGAGGCCGATTTGGTTCATCATGCGGGGGACGTCGGGGGATTTGCAGACCCAGCAGGCGGCGGGTTGGGGGCCGTCGCCTGGTTTCATGGGGGCGGCGGTGCGGAGGGTGTGGTAAACGTCTTCGACGGCGTAGGCGTGGCCGCGGGGGTGGTTGTAGTCTTTGGCGAAGGCGTAACCGCCCCAGAGGATGACTTGGCGGGGGTCTTCGGCGAGGGAGTCGGCTTTTTCCGTGCTGTTTTGGGTGGCGCGGAGCGATTCGTATTGGCGGGGGAAGGCGGCGGCCCATTGGGAGTTGCGGGCTTCGTAGCCGGTTGTGGGGTGGGGTTGCGTGGTTTGGGTGACGTAGCGGGCTTCGTCGCCGCGGCGGATGATCGAGGAGGCGAGCAGGCCGAGCAGGAATACGATTACGAGGGCGACGATGAAGACGAGGATGCTGGTTTTGGTTTTCATGTGGAAATTTTGGATTTTGGATTCTGGATTTTGGATTGGGCGCTGCCGCGCCGGTGGTTTGTTGCAGGCTTGGTTTTCAGGCTTTCAGGTTTTCAGGTTTTTATTTTGCGGTGGGGTAAGGGACGAGGGCGTTGGGCGAGGCGGAGATGCTTTGCGTGCGGCCGTGCGGGACTTCGCGGTGGCAATCCCAACAGAGGCGGCCTTGGCCGTGTTGCGCGGCGGCGCGCGTCATGTTCACGGGTTGCACGGTTTCGTTGAGCTGGCCGTGGCAGCGCACGCAGTTGGCTTGGACGACGTTGGCGCCGGCGTCGCTGATGATCATGGTCTGCGGCTCGGCGCGCGCGGTGAAGACGCTGGCGTGGTAGATGCCGTCGCGCGCCTTGAAGGCGTATTTGGCGAGCACGCTGGTGTGGGGGACATGGCAGTCGTTGCAGGTGGTGTCGCGTCCGTGCGCGCTGTGCGCGTGGCCGGCGTAATACGAGCCCATGATGTGGCAATTCACGCAGGCGGCGGGGTCGTTGGTGGCGTAGGAAAGGGCGTTGGATTTGACGACAAGAAACAAGCCCAGCCCGACCAGCGCGCCGAGTATGGCGGCGACATAAACAGGGATTTTTTTGCGCTCAGGGTTCATTGGTTCAAGTTCATGGTTTATTGACAGGAGGGAGCGGAAACGCCTTGATGCGTGGCGCGCAAGCATCCAGTTGCGCGCGGAAAATCTTTCCCGACACAAACTTGATCTGCGTCAATTTTTTCGAGGCTCCGAGCACCAAACAATGAAAACCCAAACCAAGACCAGCGCCAGGACTCCCGCCGCTCCCGCCGCTCCCGCCGCTGCCGCTTCCGGCGCGCCCGCCGCGGCTTCGTTGCGCAAGGCCGGAATCGAGGCCACGTTGAGCCTGACCGAAATTTTTTCGGGGCTGAAGGCGACGGAGCTTTCCGTCATCGCGGAAGTTTGCGGCACGCGCTCGTTGAGGAAGCAGGAGGTTTTGTTTCGCGAAGGCGACAAGGCCGAGGGGTTGTATGTGATACAGAGCGGGCAGATGTGCGTTTACCGGCTCGCCGGCGGCGCGCGCGGGGAGCGCAGGCAAATCATCCACGTGTTCGGCGCCGGGGACAGTTTTGCCGAGGTGGTGATCGCGGCGAAGGACACCTATCCGGCCAGCGCGGTCGCGCTGAAGCCCTCGCGCGTGATACTGGTGCCGAAGGCGCCGTTGCAGGAATTGATAACGCGCAATCCGCACCTGGCGCTGAACATCGTGGCGTCGATCAGCGAGCACATGAAGATGCTGATGCAAAACCTGTATGGCATAAAAGGCCGCCACGCGGAAGGCCGGCTCGCGGCATGGCTGCTGGAAAACGCGGGCGGGCAAATCGTGACATTGCCGCTGACGAAAAAAGTGCTCGCGGGCCAGCTCGGCGTGCAAAGCGAAACGCTATCGCGGATGCTGGCGCGTTTCAAAAAAGAGCGTGTGCTGGCGGTATCCAAGCGCCAGATACGCATCCTGAGCCGCGCGCGCCTGGAAGCCTGCGCGGAGGGGCGGACGAGCCAAGGCAGCGCGCAAGGCAGCGCCCAAGGCAGCGCGCAAAACCAAAGGTTGGGCGGCGCGAGAAAACAAACCTGAATTCCGCGGTTGGGGAGTTGGGTGTTTTTATGCGAAACCAAAACGCAGCCATGCCGTTATTTCAACCGCGGAATTTGGGTTCAAGGCGCGCCGTGCCGGCGGGTCGCCAGCCGGAAGCTCCGGAAGCTCCGGCCTGTTGACTCGGCTGGAGCGCCTGGTTCAATCTTCCTTTTAACCGCAAAGCGCGCCCTTCTCTTCTCGCATTCAAAGATGAAACACCCGCCAGCCATGAAAAAATCACGATTGAAAAAAAAGCACGGAATCCGAATCCGGAAGGGTTGCGGACTCATGCCGACCCGCGTCCACACGCCGAAAAACGTTTATTCGCGGAAGAAAAAATTCAACGGGGAGTTTTTTCCCCCTGTTTCCCCCTCTGTTTCCATTTGATTTTTGATTTGTTCCCGGGAGACGGATGCCGCCGCTGCTTTTTTTTCGCGACTATGCCCATGCGCGCGTCGCGTCGCTTCACCAGGACAACCAGCCGCGCCGCCACTTGCTCGAAACTTTCCTCCGCCTCCGGAAGATACAACCACTTCGGCAAAACCTTGTGCGGCGCCAGCGCCGGAAACTCCGCCATCAATGACGCATGATGCTCCCGCTCCACGCACACGCACACGCCTCTCCACGGCTCCTCCCTCCTTGCGCAAAAATACAACACCATCCGCCCGTCCATGTAGGCCGCCTTGCCGCCAAACATCGGCCGCAACAAAAATCCCGCGTCGCCCTCAAGCGGCTCCCACAACCACGCGTAAGGATGCTCCCTGATGATCCTGGCCCTGCCAAAAGAAATGTCGCGCATGAGTGCATGAAAAATCCCAAATCCCAAAATTCCAAATCCCAAATAAATCCCAAACGACAAAATTCCAAATGGCAGTCATCTCGCTTCGCTCGGAACCAAAGCGTGGCGCGTTGCGCCATCACTGCGCGGGCGGACGGTGCGCCGGCTTTCGATAGCATGGGTTTGTTTTGGAATTTGTGATTTGGGGATTTGAGTTTTTTTGGGATTTGGGGATTTGGGATTTGCCACCAGCGCACGTTCAAAATGATTCGGAAAAATTCTTCGCCGCGCGCGCGAGCGTGCTTGCCGCGCGCCTTCATGCGCTGTTTAACACGTCACCGTAAAAATCAAAATGGATTCCTTTGTCATCGACATTCCCGTGCCTTCGATGGGCGCGACCGTCAGCGAACTGACCATCATCGACATCGTCGCCCAAACCGGCGAGCGCGTCGCCAAGGGCCGGAAGCTCGCCGAGATGGAAAGCGACAAATCCGCCTTCGATTTCGAGTCGCCTTGCGATGGCGTCGTGCGCGAAATCATCGGGCGCGCGGGCGACATCATGCCTTCGGGCGCGTTGTTCATGCGCATGGAAACCAGCGACCAGTCGCTCAAGCATCTGCAAACTCACGCGCAAACTCACGCCGCCACCGCCGCGAGCGCCACCCCGGCGCTCACGGAGAACACCCCGCCCGCCCGCCCGCCCTCCAACGCCACCTCCGAGCTTTCGCATCCGCCCTTCTCGATCATCAAACACGCCACCGGCCCGCAATGGACGCCGCGCGCCGTCAAAATCGCGCATGACGCCGGCCTCGACCCCGCGACAATCACCGGCATCGAACCCACCGGCCCCGGCGGGCGCGTCTCCGGCGACGACGTGACCGCGTATCTCGCGCGCCGCGCCTCCGCCACGCCTTTCCCCGCCGGCGCGAACATCTCCATCGGCGGCGTTGACGCCGGCATGGTCTGCATCGCGGGCGTCGGCTACGCGGTGCCAGGCGGCATCCGCTCCAACAAGGACATCCTGAGGGAATTTCCCCACATGACCGAGGAGGAAGTCATCAAGCTCACCGGCATTCGCGAACGCCGTTACGCCGCCGAGGGCGAAACGGCCACGAGCCTCGCCCTCGCCGCCGCGCGCAACGCGCTCGCGCAAGCGCGCATCGAGGCGGCGGAAATCGACGGCGTCATCATGGCCACCATCATCCCCGACCAGCCCGTGCCCTCGATGGCGAGCGCGCTCGCCAAGCAACTCGGCATCCCGCGCGCCTTCGCTTTCGACTTGAACGCCGCGTGCGCCGGCTGGCTCTACGCGCTCGAAGCGGGGCGCAGTTTCATCCGCGCGGGCACGGCGAAAAAACTCATCGTCGTGACCGCCGAGCTGCTCTCGCGCATCACCAACCCCAAGGACCACGCCACGGCGTTCCTGTTCGGCGACGGCGCGGGCGCGGCGATTCTCACCGACGCCGCCGGCGGCCACCGCCTCGCGCGCATGGCGCTCTCCGGCGACGCCACCCAGTTCGACGCGATACAACGCCCTGGCGGCGGCGCGATGCGCCCCTTCCCCAGCAAAAACGGCGACGACCACCACCAGTTTTATTTGCAGATGAACGGCGCGGCGGTGTTCAAGCACGCCGTCATCGAGTTTGCCGGCATCATTGACAGCACGCTCAAGCGCCACGGCCTGAAGCCGGAGGACATCGCGTGGATCGTGCCGCACCAGGCCAACGAACGCATCCTGCGCGCCGTGAGCAAACGCGTGGGCATTCCCTACGAACGTTTCGTGGTGACGATTGGCAAATACGGCAACACCTCCGGCGCGAGCGTTTCGATGGCGCTGGGCTGGGCGGCCGAGGAACGCATTTTCAACGAAGGCGACAAAATCATCTTTTGCAGTGTCGGCGCCGGCATGACCTTCGCGGGCGGACTGCTCGTGTGGTAGCGGAAAAAACTGAAAGCCTGAAGGCTGAAGGCTGAAAAAACACACTGGCGCGTCAGCGCCAAACCGTAAACCGTAAACCGTAAACCGTAAACCGTAAACCGTGAACCCCAAATCTCTTTCCGCCACCGCCATCGGCTACGCGATGCTCGTCTTCATCGTCCTCCTCTGGGGGACGACCTTCGTCTCGACCAAAGTGCTGCTGCGCCACCTCGCGCCCGCGGACATTTTGTTTTACCGCTTCGCCATCGGCTACGCCGCGCTGTGGGCGATACACCCGTGCCGCGCGAAATTCACGACGCGCAAAAACGAGGCGCTGCTCTTCGCCGCGGGCGCGAGCGGCATCGTGCTCTATTTCCTCTGCGAAAACGTGGCCCTCGTTTACACGCAAGCCTCGAACGTCGGCCCGCTTGTCGCCACCACGCCCGTGCTCACGCTCCTGCTCTCGGCGTGGCTGAATCGCGACGGCTCCATCACGCGCGCGACGCTCGCCGGCTGCCTCGCGGGCCTCGCCGGCGTGATTCTGGTTTTCCACAACGGCGCCGTGGCGCTCGAAGTCAGCCCGCTCGGCGACACGCTCGCGCTGGGCGCCGCGTTGTGCTGGGCGCTCTATTGCGTGCTCCTCAAACGCATCACCGGCATGGGCAACATGATCGTGCTCACGCGCCGCGTTTTCGGCTACGCGCTGATTGCGATGATACCCGTGCTCTGCGTGACCGGCCTGCGCTTGCGCCCGGACACGCTCCTGCTGCCGTCGGTCGCGGGCAACCTCCTCTTTCTCGGCCTGGGCGCGTCGGCGCTCTGCTATGCGCTCTGGAACGCGGCCGTGGCCCGCGTGGGCGTTGTGCGCTCGTCGTATTTTTTGTATTTCGTGCCCGTGGTGACGCTGGTTGCGGCGGCGATTGTGCTCGGGGAAAAAATCACCGCCCGCGCGATGGCCGGCACCGCGCTGATAATCGCCGGCGTGTGGATCGCCCAACGCGGCGCGGCGCGACCATAGCGGAAAAAGACGCCCAATGCGCGCCGCGCAAATCCCAAATCCCAATAGGCGGCGCTGGCGCGCCGTCGCTCCGGCAGGCGAATGGGTATCGGTATTCGAATACCAATGTCTTGTTTTGTAATTTGTAATTTGTGATTTGGGATTTATTTGGGATTTGGAGATTGGGATTTGGGATTTGCCCGCCGCGCCGCAGCTCTGCAATTTTCAAATCTCCGCAAGCGCCACGCTCGCAAAAACACAATGCCGATTCCATTTCTCAACAAAACCAAGAAACCGCTGCTCGCCCGCTGCCACGACGACCAGGCCACCAAACTCCGCTTGAAATACGCGCCCTTCTACCACGCGATGCAGTCCCAGCGCGCCGCCGACGTGACGCTCAACGGCGCCCCCGCCATCATGCTCGCGAGCAACGACTACCTCGGCCTCTCCTTCCACCCCAAAGTCATCGAAGCCGCCGCCGCCGCCGTCCGCCAATGGGGCGCCAGCACCACCGGCGCCCGCGTCTCCAACGGCTCCCGCGCCTGCCACCTCGAACTCGAGGAAAAACTCGCCGCCTTTCTCGGACGCGAAGCCTGCCACGTCCACGCCGCCGGCTACCTCTCCTGCGCCACCGCCGTCGCCACCTTCGCGCAAAAAGGCGACACCATCCTCGCCGACAAAAACAACCACTCCTGCCTCTGGGACGGCGCGCGCCTCTCGCACGCCGCCATCGAACGCTTCTCGCACAACAACGCCGCCGACCTCCGCGAAATCGCCGCCTCGCTCCCCGCCGCCGCCCCGAAAATGTTTGTCGCCGAAGGCGTCTATTCGATGGAAGGCCACATCGCGAAACTCCCCGCGCTCCTCGACGTCGCCGACGAATACCACTGCTTCAACGTCATCGACGACGCGCACGGCTTCGGCGTTCTCGGACGCCAGGGTCGCGGCACGGTTGACCACTTCGGCCTCAACGACCGCGTTGACGTCCTCTGCGGCAGCCTCTCCAAATCGCTTGCCAGCACCGGCGGTTTTGTTGCCGGCAGCCGCGACGTCATCGAATACCTCCGCACGCATTCCAAACAAACCATCTTCAGCGCCGCGCTCAGTCCCGGCCAGACGGCCGCCGCGCAAGCCGCGCTTGAAATCATCCAAACCGAGCCGGAGCACCACGCGCGCCTCAAGGAAAACGAACGCAAATACCGCGCCATTCTCGCCGCGTTGAAACTCGACACCTGGGGTAGTGAGACGCCCGCGATACCGATAGTGCTCGGCAGCAAAGAACGTGTATACCGCTTCTGGCAGGCGCTGCTTGAGAAAGGTGTTTTCACGGTGATGTCGATAGCGCCGGCGGTTCCGCCCGGCAAAGACCTGATCCGCACGGCGATATCCGCGAGCCACACTGACGAACAGTTGGAGCGCATTGCGAGCGCGATGGCGCATGCCGTGAAAAAACTCTAGCGAGACACTAGCGAGACAAACTCCGTGCCACGGCGCCGCGCGGCAGCGCGCAATCTAAAATCGAAAATCCAAAATCGAAAATCATTTGGTGCCAGAGGGCAGGATTGAACTGCCGACCAAGGGCTTATGAGTCCCCTGCTCTACCACTGAGCTACTCTGGCCATCAAATTGATTATTCGTTAGTTACACTAGCATACTTGCCTTTAACTTGCGCTGTTCTACACCGCTGTTCTACACTTTCAGCATGAACAGTGAGAAAAAAGCAAAACGCTGGGAAAGAACGAACGTCACGAACCTTTGGAAGCTCGCAACTTCAGGGAGCTATTACGCTCGCGTGAAAGTCAACGGAAAGGAAAAATGGCGCAGCCTCAAGACCAAAGTTTTCAGCGTTGCGAAACTCCGCTTGGCCGACTTTGAGCGCGAAGAGCGAGCCAAAGGCAAACGCAGCGCTGACGCCGCCACACAAGTCGAGGGCGGCAGCTGCGGAAAGTTGCTTGAAATCTATCTCGCGGACATGCGCCTCGCAACAGATACCAAGGCTTCTTCCCACTTTTGTGTGGGTAGCAGGCTGGAAAGCAGCTAAGGAAAGAAGGTTTATGGAAGTTGAAGAACACTATGCGAAATTACTGCGACTGCCGCCTCCGTGGGAAGTGCTCAA
>Ga0123357_10013346_pt1 | contig 10657 bp, 9 predicted proteins | sample TergutEmb28metaG_FD_89873 | JGI IMG/M metagenome (GOLD analysis project Ga0123357, IMG submission 89873) | Embiratermes neotenicus P4 segment gut microbial communities from Petit-Saut dam, French Guiana - Emb289 P4 | ecosystem: Host-associated > Arthropoda: Insects > Digestive system > Gut ...
CAGTTAAGAGAGTAGAGTTTGTTAGCGATAGGGTGTCATATATAGTTCTGAGAGGTCGCTGGTGTAATATCATAGTTCTAAATGTGCATGCACCAAGTGAAGAGAAAAGTGATGAGGCAAAAGGAATTAGAACAGGTTTTTTATCATTTCCTTAAGCACCATATGAAAATTCTATTAGGAGATTTTATTACAAAAGTGGGGAGAGAGAATATTTTAAAACCGACAATTAGGAATGAGAGTCTACATCAGCATAGTAATGATAATGGTGTGAGAATAGTCACCTTTGCCACATCGAAAAATCTATTGGTTAAGAGCACGATGTTCCCCCACCGAAACATTCATAAGTACACCTGGACATATCCAGATGGGAAGACTCACAACCAGATTGATCACATATTGATAGACAGGAGACGGCATACAAGTGTACTAGATGTACGAAGTTTCAGGGGAGCTGATTGTGATACTGATCACTATCTGGTGGTTGTAAAATTAAGGGAAAGATTAGCTGTACGTAAACAAGCCGCACAGAGTTTTGATGAGGTAAGATTTAATCTGAGGAAGCTAAATGAGCTGGGGGTTAAGGAAAAGTATCAGATTGAGATTAGAAACGGGTTTGCAGCTTTGGAGAACTTAAATGGACACGAGAACGTTAATAGGGCTTGGGAAAACATTAAAGAGAATATCAAAACCTCAGCTAAAGAAAGCCTAGTTCTGCACGAATGGAAGCAGAATAAACCATGGTTTGATAAATAATGTGTAGATTTCTTAGATCAGAGGAAGCAGGCTAAAATTCAGTGGATACAGGATCCAAGCCGAAGCAATGTAGATAATCTGAACAATGTAAGACGTAATGCTAGCAGACATTTTAGGAACAAAAAGAAGGCATATCTGAAAGCTAAAATTGAAGAACTTAAAACTAACAATAAGGTCAACGAAGTCAGGGACTTGTATAGGGGCATTAATGACTTCAAGAAGGGATACCAGCCTAGAATTATTATAGTAAAGGACGAGAAAAGAGAGTTGGTTTCAGACCCGCACAGTATTATGGCGAGGTGGATGATTATTTCTCCTAGCTATTTAATGTACATGAGGATAATGACGTTAGGCAGGCAGAAATACACACAGTAGAACCAATAGTGCCTGAGCCAAGTGTCTTTGAGGTTGAGTTGTCTATTGGAAAGCTAAAAAATCACAAATCATCAGGTATTGATCAAATCTCAGCAGAATTGGTTAAAGCGGGGGGTAGTAAAATTTGCTGTGCGATTCATAAACTTATTATTTCTATTTGGAATAAGGAGGAATTGCCTGAAGAATGGAAGGAGTTGATCATAGTACCTATCTATAAGAAGGGGGACAAAACAGATTGTAATAACTATAGGGGCATATCACTATTGCCAATTACGTACAAAATTTTGTCCAAAATCCTGCTCTCAAGGTTAATTCCATATGCGGAAGAAGATATTAGGGATTATCAATGTGGATTCCGACGCAACAGGTCAACTACTGATCATACTCGTATATTCTGCATTCGTCAAATACTTGAGAAAAAATGGGAATACAATGAAATAGTGCATCAGCTCTTTATAGACTTCAAGAAAGCTTGTGATTCAGTTAGGAGGGAGGTCTTGTATAATATTCTTATTGAGTTTGGGGTCCCCCAGAAACTGGTAAGGCTAATAAAAGTGTGTCTGACTGAAACTTAAAGTAGAGTCCGGGTAGGCAAGAATTTGTCTGACATGTTTCCTATTAGGAATGTTTTGAAACATGGAGATGCTCTATCGCCATTGGTTTTCAACTTTGCCTTGGAGGATGCCATTAGGAGGGTTCAGGTAAACCAGGGTGGCTTGAAAGTAAATGGTACACACCAGCTTCTGGCTTATGCCGATGAAGTTGTCGTTGTCCTGCATGGGTGTGAAACTTGGTCGCTGATATTGAGGGAGGAACGTAGGCTGAGGGTATTTGAGAACAGGGTGTTGGAGAGAGTATTTGGGCCTAAGAGGGACGAGGTAACAGGGGAATGGAGAAAATTACATAATGAGTAGCTTACGAATCTTTACACCTTACCCAATATTGTGCGGGTAGTAAAATCGAGAAGAATGAGATGGGCGGGGTATGTGGCGTGTATGGGGGAGACGAGAGGTGTGCACAGGTTTATAGTGGGGAAACCTGAAGGAAAGAGACCATTGGGGAGACCCAGACGTAGATGGGAGGATAATATTAATAGGATCTTCGGGAAGTGGGAGGGGTGGATTTGGCTAAGGATAGGGACAGATGGCGGACACTTGTGAATACGGTGATGAACTTTCGGGTTCCATAAAGTGCGGGGAATTTCTTGACTACCTGCAGAACCAGTTAGCTTCTCAAGAAGGACTCTGCTCCATGGAGTAAGTAAGTAATATGAACAATTACAGATTATAGCGAAGGGAGAGGAATATGATTTTCTGACAGCTGCATTTCACGTACGTCAAATCAAAATACAAATATAAATAATCAAATTTTAAAGATATAATAACAAGTAATAAAGGTAAAATGATCCCTTTACAGGTCCGGTGTGACCCAGAGGGTGGGTAGAAGTAGCTCTACTCTTCCATGACCGCGGCACTAGAAAGGGGTGAGTGGTCAGCAGCACGCCCCGACCGCACTTAACCCCCGGGAAAGACCCGGTACCCATTGTACACGAGGCTGGGTGGACCCCAGGGTCGGTCTGGACCGGCGGAAAATCTCGTCCCCACCGGGACTCGATTTCGGACTTTCCAGCCCGTAGTCAGTCACTATACCAACTGAGCTACCCGGCCCACAATAACGAATAATAATGTACCATAATAGTGATAGTGACATAATCGACCAGAAATTTTAAAACAAGAAAACGATGTACCTACAACGTAAAACTGAGTCGCGTTCTTGCAACAATTTTTGTCGTGAAAAATCAGTAAGTATTACATATTCTGAGTATGCGTTCGTAACCTTAGTTACTCTGCATGTAACGTGCATGCGCCATATTGTCATCCGTGGCTTATCTGCCTCTACAAATTTGTTTTCCTTTTTATCTTAGGAAGATTAGAATTAAAAAGTTACTGAACATAAAATGTGTTTTGATTATCTCTACAAATTTGTCTGGAATATTTCTCATTCTAAGAAGAACTAAACAAGATATTATCATAAATGTATGTCGGTATTTAGGCAAAGTACCGGTTATTCTTGTCAGATTTTAATGAAACTTGTATATTCTCTACAGATTCTCTAAAAATAATCAAATCTCAAATTTCATGAAAATCCGTCCAATGGGAGCCGAGTTGTTCCATGCGGAATGACGGACGGACTGACAGGCTTGAAGAAGTTAATAGTCGCTTTTCGCAATTTCGCGAACGTGCCTAACAATAACGAAAGAATAATCCCAGACAATTAATCTTTTACAGTCTAGAGGTTTCTTTACGTACCACCAGGTTTAACATTCAAAAATTCTACGTGGTGCTCACTTTGCGTTGAGCGTTTTGCACGGATCTCAGAACAGAGAGTGACTTTTGCTTTATACATCATTAACTGATTGGTTTTTATAACCGTAGTGGAATGTGTTTACAGCGCGGTACGGACTGATTCCTTATACAAAGCAGATTATGTTTCGTCTTTAAAAGGTTCAATGACCGTCTGAGGAGAATCCATTATACAATGTTCCGATCGTCCCTCCGGTTTTCCACTAACTCTTGCATTTTCTCTGATGTTAGGGCATCATTTTATTGCGTCAGATTACAGAGAAAAATGCGCATATTTCATGATGATGACCACAACGTTGATTACTATATTTTTGCAAATATTTTGGTGTAGAAGCAGCCCACATTTTCAGTACCTATATCAACTGAAAACTGCAGACGTGAAACACCAATCAAAACGGCTAGCAAAAATGGACACCAGAGTAAAATAAACAGCACTTAAAATCTGCTGTTGGTGAAAAAATGCTGTATTCCTCAAACTTCTTCTAGAAACTTCGTTCTATACTTCGATGAAATAAAACATTTTGACATTATTTATGTAAATAATTCAATATACTGGCTTCAGTTACAGAATATGTAGTTTCAATTATTTAGATGTTGGAGAACGGAAGTTAAACGATCATCTGTGATATCAAATTTGCAATTTATGTAATATCGCTTTCAAATTATGCTTGCAAATATTCCAAAAATGTAAACGAAATATGTAGTAAAGTGAGAATGCATATTAGTAAAGTCAGAACAGTGTTAACAAACAAACCAGTTATTCCTCTCATTGATCTTTGTAACTTTGTTCCCTTTCCGAAACATAACAGCAACAATAATTCATCGGGTCAATGTATATTCAATAGAAAACAAAGATAAGTAAACATGATATTTGTTACAATAGAAGTAATATACCAAATGGGCATGAGACAGCTATCTGCTAATGCATTCCGTATTTCAATACACAACTTACTTCATGTCATTCTTTGCAAATGCATAGTTTGAATAAAATATGCCTCCACAGGAGAATGTGAGTTTATTATGAGATGCGATCGTTATACGAAAAATAGTTGACGCAGTTTGGATAAAGAACCTGCGTTGAGACAAGGGTTAAAAACAATTTTGTGTTTCGACAGTCTTTAAATTCATGATGAGGTACTTAAAGATATCAAATTGTGGGTTTATAATTAAAGACTATTTGTATAACACTTCAATCCATGGTTTGAAGTACCTTATTCAGCCTGGAAGACACTGGTTAGAGAGGTAAGATCTGTCTTCTCTATTCATCGATTTACTTGTTGTTCATTTTGTTGTAGTTAAGGACGCTGCAACAAAACGTGGTGCCGCAGCAGTTAGCACCGCAACCTTGTATTTTGTAAATCCTGTTCTTGATCTCGGAGGATCACTGCTTATTCCGAGGTTTTCGATAGTTCCTCGAAAACAATATCATCTGCAGAAAAGGCTATCTGGCTTAAGCTAGAGCAGTGTTTCGCGAAGGATGTTCCGTATACTTCTAAGCCTCTGTGAGGTCTGGTCAGGATGGTAGGCGGGATAATGTTTTTTTTTTATTTTAGGTTACGAGGATAATACGTATCAAATTCTTGTGATATTTATAAAACACGATTGTCTAAAATAAAAGTAAGGCATTATGCAAACTCTGCTTAACAGAAAACAAATTTATTTCTTTAGGATTTTCTTAGCTGTTTATTGCTAATGTTGGTAAAAAAAAAACACAGTTCTTGTACCAAACTTTTACATAAATTTGGGTTTAAGTATAGATTTCTCTTTTGTGGTTACTCGAAATTTTAATGTTACAGTGGCTTTGTTACAAGGGTCAGCAATTTGAAAGAATTCTGGGGAGGGGTTCCGCAGAATTATTGAGAGTGTGAAGAGGTTCGAGGTATTAAACTTCGAAATACTTGTCACCATACAGACAAGACCTTACGGTTAAATTCTGTCTGAAGCTGGAATATAAAATCTCCTGACGACAAAAAAAGAGCTACCTAAAAGTCTAAATCTCTGAAATCTTGAACAATACCAGAGAAAACTCTTATTTTCTGCAATAAAACCTATGCAGTCTTTATAATTTGAGAGGTCTGGAGCCCTTACACCAGTGCTACCGAAAATTTAATTCTTCTGGAATGTCGCAAACTGTCGACTGGCAAATACGAGTATTTACTGACCATTAGAATGATTATAGTACCTTCTTAATCTGCTTGAACCTAAAGAAGAAAAGCACTACGTTCCTTCAAAACTGAAGAAACTGTTCACCAGTCGATACAGCGCAACATCTTACTAGACTGGAATCTTCGTCCTAATCTTAAGAATTATGACATCGTATAGTCAGTTAATGGTTACCAAAATATTTAAATGCGAGTCATAAACACCACACATACCTTAAATTTAGTACAAGCCCATGTTACTTGTGCAGTTTTAAATTGTGGTGGAAATATCCAAGAAAATGGGAAAAGACAGCAGATTATGTTGAAAGAAACGAGAAGAAATAAAGGTATGTAGATTGCGGTGGTGGAATTTGGAGAATAGACGGCAATATGGCTGTCTAGGGGTAGATTTTTTTTTTCTTGTGGCTCTACGACCCAACGCGGGCCATGGCCTCCTCATTCTTGGGGTCTCTAGATCACACACAAAAACGCATCACAGTTGATAGGACTTCTCTGGACGAGTGATCAGCCCATTGCAGAGACCTCTACCTGACAACACACAACACGCAACACAGACATACACCAATGCCCCCGGCGGGATTCGAACCCACAAGTCTAGGGGTAGATAGGGTAATATATTCAAATAAATCGAGGAAAAAAATGGATATAAGAGTGTGAAATTAATTAATCTTTCTTCCACGTTCTAAAAAAAGTTTCTAGTTGGATAAATTGTTACAAAATTTGCTGTCTGTATCACAATGTTAGACTAGTACACCAAAAAGAGGAAGGGCCCGGTCCTTATTTACCACAAGGCCTTACAAACCAGAAGATCGAAACCTTTATATTCACAGATATGTAAACGTCCACCCAATAAGTGTGTACACGTACATGACACGTGAAAAAAGTCCTGTGGAGGGCCCTTTGAGTCAGCAATAAAATTGGGTTACCATAAAAGACGAGCAACTTCCTAACTATGTAACTGAAATAGTAGCTTTGCAAGAACGAGTCTGCTCTGTGGAATTAGTTTGTTTGTTTTTTTGTCTTGCGTGGGGTGAGTAAAAAAGAAGCACGAATGTTGTGAATTTCTTTTCCTGTCACTCGTTGTATCGAAATGTTTCATCTGCCGGCTGTCAAAACCAGTTTAAAACGCTGAACATAAAGAGTAAGTCCAAGACAGAGCCATAAGACAAGTAGAAACTCTTGGAAGTGGGGACTGATAACTCAGCGGACGTAGCTGCTAGGTATAAAGAGGAAAAGAATTTGTGTTCATTCTTTCCCTGACCTTACATTAGTTAGCAGAAGTGTGTCTGTCGAAAACTACAATTTTCAATAGTTGAGGTTGTCATAGCTGTGAATAAGGCTGTATTTTCTGACGTGATGTGTAGTCTTAGATATGCCAGTAATAGGTACGACCCTGCTGTCTCTTCAGCCGTAAAGATGGGGAAATAGCATCGTCCGCCACGTCTTTGGTAACTCTCCACTGAACCACGTATAGTGATGCACAACAAGGACAACTTTCCTCAGACTAGAAACTGTTCGCCTAATACACTTGTGTGATAACTGCTTTATTTTGCCATTGTTGAAGGGTATTCTGGCTAGTGGCGTGGAGTGCATCAGTTTACGGCTGTTGCCATGTGTGGCGAGCGACTATGGAGGCGTTCCAAAAGGGCGCCGTCAGTTTTGTGCCAAAAACAACGTACCTTCATTGGAACACCGGATTTCCAGCAGCCACTGTCTGTGAGAAATTAGACATAGGAAAGATATGGGACTTGGCAGAGAGGTTTGTGATTGCAGTAAATGTCTGGAGACTGAATTACCATGTTTGAGATACAGAACACAGGCAAGAAATGAGATCATTTTGCTATTAAATTCTTCCAAGAACACCGCAAAAATGTTCAAAATTATATTAATAATAATCACAACTAAATAAAAACATTTTGTCCGTTTATTAAATAGCACCGAAGCCTAAAAATCAATTCAAGTGCATGCTATTAAGCTATGTTGGAGGCGTGGAGATACAGTTCCACACACTCTTACCCGCCACAGAAGATAGAAGCAGGCGGTCAAGTTCACGCCCCAATTATTTCGCCCCTGGTAGAGTGCACCATGGAACTCATTAAATACATAGTATGTGGGTGTTAGGGCCGCTCACAGCCAGTCTGGATGCTTTTGAGGAAACAAAATCTTCTTGTCCCTTCCTAGGAGAATTTAATTAAAATTCCACAACCATCCAGCTTGCACCCTAATTATGCCTAAGATACTGACGACGTCCTCCTGTTTCCCATTCCGCATAAAACTTCTTGAAATGTAAAAGGAAAACTGTTGCAGGTGTCAACATCTCTCTTGGTCGCTCTTTTAATTTCCCTCCGATCTGCTCATGAGGAAATATTAGAAATTCAAGTTCCTTGTGCACGAATTTCTGTAAGGACAGCTACATATATAGCAAAGTTCTAAACTTCATACAGCAATTGTACACAATTGTTGGTGGTGCTGCCTAATAGGACACAGCGAATATTTTCAGGGACATTCGATTGGGGACTTTACTCCAGGGTTGCTTCGCTATGTCAGACACGCTCCGACTCTTAATTACTATTAAGTATGGTAACACACAAATGGAGTTAAAGAGAGAACTCCCTAGTTTTAAAGTCTTTTAGTAGTGTACGTCACTTTTGCTGACATATTGACGCCGTTTACTTGCGGAATTCGGAATATAACAGTCGAAATATGAAAGAATACCGTTTGGACTTCGGATGGAATGTCGTTCGATTCTCGGTAGGCGAAGAGTTTTACCTTTCCTCGTAAACCTCCAGAAGATTTGCCGAGGCCCACCCATCTCCATTTTAAATGGGTACCTCATATCTTTCCCCGGGAGTGAAAGGGGCCGGTTAGTGAACTCCTTCACTCTGTCTATTGGCAAGCTTAATAAAAAGCGACATTCAACCTTCACTCCTATACATGCGTTCGTGGCTTGCACTGGAACAGTGTAACATTTCTCTTCTTGTGTGATGTTCACGTTTGCTCTATTTACGTGCTAAACATATTTACGATCATGCGCACATTTTCTTTTCTAAAGCGCCCTATACACTCTCAGTTAAACTGAGCGATTTTCTGTTTGACGTCATACCTGACGGAAAAAACTGAGTAAACTGCGCAGTTTTGACAGACAATAGCGCAGGCCTCAGAACTGTCATTTCCAGTCGTCTTTCTCGCAGAGAACTGCGCAGTTTATTCAAGGAATCCTACAGTTTCCTCAGTTTACCTGCCGATACCACGATGGCTTCATCTCAAGGCACATCCTTTTCTAGAAATTCATTCAGCAGATGAGCGTCGCCTGATATATTCCTTTTCAAATACCACTTCTTATTCCACATTTTAAGCTTTCTTTTCTTCTTTTCGGATAACATTATAGCCGTTGTGGTTAGCAAACAGCAAACGACAGCCTTGTTTTTATCCACCATAGTCACACGCACAAGAAGACAAACAGAACTGACAAAAAAAAAAACTGAAAAACCTGATGCGAAACCTGTGCTGTGTCAGAGAACATTCAGTTCAGCTTTTCGTGCAGTTTTCTTACACAGTTAAACTTAGAGTGTACGGGTCCTTTATACGCCGCACACCTGTATCAGTTCAGTCACGTTGGATTTCTTCACATGATGCGCATATATACGAGCAAGCACATTGGACTGCTGCCGCAGTGTTTTTTCCTGTTCATTTTTCACTGCCGTTATTTACCCCCATATCAATATACATATTACTCATTTCCACTTGTACCATAGTGTAAATATTTATTGAAATTGGTTTCAGGAACAATTTTGTAATTTATCTTGTTACATCTTGTATACACCGAAGGCGCAATAAAACTTAAAAAAAAATACATAATATCGAACGAACATTGGACTGCCTCGGTGGCAGTAAAATGGTTTGCCACATACTGGTGGAAAATATTGGAAGATCTTTCCTCGCTCTCACTGTCTTCTACTTGTGACAAAGCAAAATCAGTTAACAAACTGACATGAGTGTCTCACTTAATGGTGCCGGCCGAAAAAAGAAAATTGCTACATAAAATCGTACAAACATCATCATCATACATTCACTAACACAGAGTCAAGCACAGGCTGAGAAAATTCATGTGGCTCTTCCAGCATCGAGATTCGACAGTACGGACATTTATTCGTAGAATGATCATTAATACAAAAAAAAACATCGTCTTGGAAGGTACGAATATTCATCAATTGATTTTACTATCAACTTCGGTAATTCGTCCCCAGTTTCTCGGTTTATATTTCGTAAGCACGTAACCTTATCCCCCCCCCCAACAGTACATTTTGGGTTTTGATTTTACACACACAAAATTGCAAATATGAAAGGCGACAGATTTCTTTGGACTCCGTACACAAGATATTCTCTTATCATTCCTTCTGAAGTCCGTGGCCTTCCTGTCAAGATGTACTCACGTTCACAAAATTTGGAAAAGCGACTTTACCTTCGTCATGTATATCCCTCTGGTCAACCATCTTCCTTTCCGCACGGAAAAGCTGAGGTCTCACTGAACGGATTTTCATGAAATTTGATATTTGAGTATTTCTCGAAAATCTGTCGGGAAACTTCAAGTTTCATTTAAATCGTACAAAAACAAAGAGTTCTTTGTATAAACACCAATACACATTTTTGATCATATCTCGTTCATTTCTTCTTAAACTGAGAAATGTTTCAGACAAAAGTTGTAGAGAAAATCGAAACATATACAGGGTGTCCCAGGAGGAATGTGCCAGACTTCAGGAGAGTGTTCCTTATGTTAAAGTATACCGATATAACCCAAAACACCTATATCCAAAGTTGAACGCTTACGGAGATAATGGCCAGAAAAGTTTGAAACTTTGACAGCTGTTACACACGTATTGATTACCAAATACATATTGAAACTGGCAGGAATATGTTGTTTCTGTGATGTTAATATCTGTACTTAACATGTAATTAACGTATGAGTGACATAAAGCCATTACATTGAACTACATAAACACTCGC
>Ga0123357_10013348_pt1 | contig 10657 bp, 4 predicted proteins | sample TergutEmb28metaG_FD_89873 | JGI IMG/M metagenome (GOLD analysis project Ga0123357, IMG submission 89873) | Embiratermes neotenicus P4 segment gut microbial communities from Petit-Saut dam, French Guiana - Emb289 P4 | ecosystem: Host-associated > Arthropoda: Insects > Digestive system > Gut ...
GTTTCTTTCTCTTCAAAATGCAGTTTTTTCGTAATTCTAACACATTTGGTTCCTGTTTTATTCACATTTTATATAAAGAGTGTGTTAAATTAAAAAAAAATAATTCCGGCGCTAAAAGGTTAACAAGGATCTGAACAACGGAGGTACTGTCAATCAAGCCATCTCCTATCAAATACATTCGTACCCCGTTATAACGACATCGGTTTATGGGACACCGCCTTTATAACGTCGCATATTCTGTGGTTCCAATCAGTACCTCACTTTAATCATGACATGATAACCCTCGGTTAGATAAAAGCCTCGTTTATAACGACACAAATTATTCAACCCCTTTTCATGAAATTATAACCGCGTTCGATTTTAATTCTTTATATTACCGTACTATTATTAGTCACTACCAACACGTCATATATCCCTGACATATTGCCCCAAAACCAGAAGCCTACTAAGACGTGAAAATTTCCTTCGAACTACTGTCTCTTTGTATTAGTGTCTTTATCCAAGAACTTCCTTTCCTTATATACTACACAGTAATAAGTTCAATCCATGTTTCGTAGCAAAACGGGTCCCCGTTAACTTCACTGTGCACTAAGTAGTGCTACTCCTTCAGGAGAATTTTCTCGGTGAACATGAACTCTGTAATACCGACTCAAACATGTCGACCACTTTTGCTATCTTGTAATCCTATTTATAAATCCTAGCTCACGTACGAAACTGGAATATCAAGAAATGCAGCATTAATCTTTGATGTAACACAACTTTTTGTTATTTAGCAAATGTATGCTATAAAATAATATATTTATCTCATACAGATTCTCAGTGGAACTTGAAGGAGTAATGATACTTTGAATACTGCACGTCCATTAGCATCTGATGCGTGGCTTATCTCTAATAGTAACGACTTTATTAATTTTACACTCAGTATAATGTACTAAGATTTCATTTTAGGCGTTCTTTACGGAGGAAAACTCAATTCTTTGTCCGGAAAATACGTCCTTCCTTCCGTAATCTAGTACCACTGACTCAAATTTTTGTTAGATTTTCATGAAATCCGATACAGGAATTATTTACAAATATTTGCGAGCAAAGGTGTTATTCATGAAACTCGGTGGAGTGAATGTCGTACTTGACTAAAGGAACTAACCGAACTTCTATCCATAATTTTCATATTTCCTGACTAAATTTTTGGAGTCGTTTCAGGTCTCCGTTATGCCGTTGAATGCTTATGAGCGTAAATTAAATACTGTGCTTATTTTCTACATTTAATTTCTGATTTGGATGAAATTCTGTACGAGAAATTTTCACAAAATTTTATGTGACGTCTGTGAATTTCATATAATTCATATAAACCTTGCTTTACTTACGGACAATGAATTTATATTCCTACTTTCCACATTTATTTTTCTAGCCGTACTTAATTCGTTCAGAATTTGTGAGCTTCGTGACAACAAGAGCAGAGAATCCCGCAATTTTCTTGCGAAAATAAGTGAAATTATATTGAAGCGTATACCAGGTAACAATGTGATATTTCGGGAGTATAGAACGCCTTGACAAAGTCTATACATTCCGTCACACAATATGCCACATGCTGATTGTTTCTCATTTTATTCATATCACAGGCAGACTCAATTTATTCTATATTATTGGAATATTTTCAATAAAAAAAACGCGAAATTGGTTCTGTTTATTTGAAAGGCCTCATGCTACAGTACCTAGTAACATGCGTTACAAGAGAAAATGTGAAGCTGCGACAGATAAAATGGAAATGGGTTCTGTTCCTACAAGACTAAATTAAGTGGCCTGATTGTCTTGCACAAATTACTTTCCTGTTCCACACATTCCACACATAAAAACCTGAACTTAATTCAGTCTTGTGACTTATTTCTTACTGCCAGTCTCTGCTATCTACTGATGAACCTATACATTTAACCTCTCGTAGTTCTTTACAGTCTTGCACTTCATTAATGAAAGGTATAGTCCTTTGTCCTCGCTTCCTTATTTCTACTCAGCATTGTTACTTTCTTGACCTACACAATCACCATGCTCACTTTTCTTTCTAATGTCCTGCATGCTATCTATTTCCTCTCTCTTTGTCACGTGGACTGCTCATCGTATATATACATATGCCATGTAGCTATATTAAATGCAAAAGCTGAAGTTTATCCAGATAATGTTCACAGTTCAGTTCCACATTCACGGTGCTTGCATTAAAAAGAATCAGTACATTATAGTTTTGTTTATTCTGAGAAACAAATGAAACATACTAATATAATCTGTGGTTCGATTTTCACCAATCTGATATCAATGATTAGCAACACGGATTTGTGATCGAATTAAATTACCACGTCATGTTAGCCACAGCACTTGCTAATCATGACTGCAATATCGACCTAACTTGTTCCTCATTATTTCAACAAATGAAAACAGCGAAGTAAATACTCTTTATTTACGCCTATTGCCTACAGATTGGATGAAAATAGACCTGTGCCAGAGGTTAGTTATCAGAACGAATCTTTTATGCATTAAATTCATGTGCAATATAAGCTCTGTAGCAATTACGACTCAGCAGAATGATGTATGTTGACAGATAAAATAAACCCCAAACATTTCCACATAGAATGACGCTGTATTGCTGTATGTGCGAATGTTTGATTCGATATGTTTATGGTTGTATTTGTACCTGGAGAAACCTGAGGGAAAGAGACCATTAGGGAACCCAAACTTTGACAGGAGGATAATATTGAGATCAATCTTCAGGAAGTGCGATGTGGGGGCATTGACTGTATCAAGCCCTTTCAGGATAGGGACATTTGGCGGGCACTTGTGAATGTGGTAATGAACCTTCGGGTTCCATATAAAACAAGGAATTTCTTGGCTAGCTGAGAACTGGTTAGCTTTTCCAGCAGGACTCTGCTCCATGCAGTAAGAAAGTATGGAATAAGTGATTGTAATTTTGTGTGTGTTTGCGTGTATGTGTGTGTGTGTGAGTGTGTGTGTGTGTGTGTGTGCGCGCGCGCGCGCCTTGGACTTAAGGCTACACATTTCCAATTATAACAAATACGTCAACAGTGATACACAAAATAATTATATAGTTTTAAAGTTTTAACAAATGTCTACAGTGATGCACAAAAGTAAGACTAAAATTCTAAAGTCCAACAAAGCAGTACACAACGGTACACAAAGGTAAAGCTACAATTTTGAAGTCATAAAATATAATTTGTTCCTTTTTGGGTAATTCCCCGGCATCTGAGTTCTAATTGCCGACGTTTCGGAACTCACTGTCGGTTCCATCTTCATAGGCAGGTGAATACTTCATTCATACTTCATTCACCTGCCTATGAAGATGGAACAGACAGTAAGTTCCGAAACGTCGGCAATTAGAACTCAGACGCCGGGGAATTACCCAAAAAGGAACACATTACATTTAGAACACGACGAAAGCTTAAAAACAAGAATCGTAAAATATAGTTCTACCGTTACACAAACATGTAAGGTTACAGTTGTATTTTAATTAAATTTTGGCTTTCATATTCCAGTATTTTTACTTTATTTAAATATCAGTTTTAAATAGAATATAAATTTCAATATCATTTTATTGTCCAGAAGTAAAATCAGGATAAAAAGATTGACGGAGCATGTGGCATGCATGGGACGGAAAAGTAATAGGTTCCACGACCTGAGGGAAAAGATCCCTTGGAAGATACACACGTAGATTGTAGAATAATATTAAAATGAATCGTGAAAGAGTAGCGAATGGAAAAATGTAGTCTGGATTCATGTGGCTGAAGACAGAAGCCAGAAGCAGATTCTTGTAAATAAGGCAATGTAACTTCTCATTTCATAAACTGAGGAGAATTTCTAGAATGGCTGATGGCCTTCTCAAGAATGACTTTACTGTATCAAGTTAGATCTCATGTACTTCTGACATTCCGAGCAAACAGTCAATTGATCCGGTCAATTTTGCTGATAATTATATTCCATTAACATCGGTTTATGAGATCACGTCATATACAAGAACAACAAAAAGGTGACCTTACAATGTGTTTTGCTTTCACAATGACTGACGAATTATTGCAAAGCTATTATAGTTACCTATTGCATGCACTGTTCTGATTGATAGCCTTGAAGGAAGAATGGTAACTTTATACCACACGTTTTAACACAAAGTATATATTCCTATTGCCTGTAGGGTGTCCGTCTTACGGATTTCATCCTATTCACAGAATAAACATCGAGGCTAATTTTTCTCTCCCCTAGGCAGCATCAAATTATTTCTTTTCGCTATTTTGACATTCTGTGGGTTTCACGAAATGGTGCTGAAAATTTCAAAAATATTTACATTAAGTGTATGCCTTGCAGCGTTCAAGGAGAGGAACTGAGTGGATGAGAAAGGAAACACAATAGCAGGGGACTACAAAGACATGTACTGTCTAACGTTTCAACAGATATTAATAGGGTGACCAAATCAAGACACACGTAGCATGCGTAGGATTACATTAACACAGTAGTGTTAATAATATTAATAACATACGAAAAATGTAGATATGTTTCAGTGCAAGTCGTGACGACATACGTCGAAGAAGGTGTCTAGCTCCACTCATTTTTAAATCTTGGAACTAAATGGACGCAAATGGCCAACTTCACGCTCCAGCTGCTTTCCCCACAGGATAAAAAGTCCCAATTACCCATTGATTGCGAGACCGTTTGGGTCCCCAAAGTCAGTCTGGTCCGTTTAAAAAAAAAGAAAAATTTCTAGATCAGGCCGGTAATCCAATCATAATCCCAGGATTTTCCAGCCTGTTGTGCCGTGGTGAGCCTCAAACCCAGACACCTGGACGGGGCACCAGATTACTTGTTTCATGTTAAACCCGTTTATCCCTTTCCCCCTTTGTGCCTTACTGCCTGTACCTGAGACTGTTCCTTTACCGCTCACCCTGGTCGTATCGTTTGAACCATCCACTAGCAACAGTTGAACTGGTCAGTGCCGTGCAGCCGCAACTAGAGTACACATACTCGGCTACTATAGGTTCAAGATTTGGAAGTACGGGGAATTTAATAAACACGTACGTCTATTCAAGAGTGAAAAAGAGTTTGGTGTATCCAGAGATATTTGTGAACAAATAGTTTATGTCGTATATGCTCCAGTTTGGTTTATTAAATAAGTTCTTATTGTTATGGCGGTGTTCCTTGCACTCATATCAGACTTCCACAAGACTGGTGCACAGTAACTCTATGTACAGACAAAGCTATCCCAGCTCCATATACATAGTACGGCAAAAGATTTGTTTAACTGTCTCGTTTGAACTGCGGATGGTAATTAAAGTCCAATGATACGAGAAAATTATAGTAAATTTATATAGACTTTCTGAGCTGTGCATCGTGATACATATACGTGAGAGAGACCAACAAGATGCACACCCTTCCTTGTTAATTTATTCCATTTAAACTATCATCTACATGTTTCGAGCAATTCAATGCTCATCATCAGGATGTTATTTCTGTGCACGCAGCATACAGTACTTTACCATGCATCTATGGGATGTCTAGCCGCTAACAAGTTCCAGTTACATCGTGTTAGCGGCTAGACATCCCAAAGATGCAAGGTAAAATACCGTATGCTGCGTGCACAGAAATAACATCCTGATGATGAACATTGGATTTATCGAAACATGTAGAGGATAATCTTAAGTTGAGGAATCCCCGTTGTGTATGTAACAATAAAGTCAAGACAATATAGGTCAAAACACAACTGGTTTTTTAGCTGGGTGTAGCTACGGTGTTAATGAAACAACATGTTTCGGCCTACTCGGAGGCCATCATCAGGTTTACAAATGTTAGCTATAGGAGACTAATAACAATGTGTGATATGTGGTAGATGTTGCGCACACATCTGCCATATATCACACATTGTTATTAGTCTGCTATACCTAACATTTGTAAACCTGATGATGGCCTCCGAGTAAGCCGAAACATGTTGTTTCATTAACACCGTAGCTACACCCAGCTAATAAACCAGTTGTGTTTTGACATATATAATAGTAATAATAACAATAATAATAATATTTATTTACTGTAATTGGGTTGTTACCCGGTGGCAGTGGTTATTTTACATGTCTTCACTTTATGTAGAGGATAGTTCAATTTGGAATAAATTAATGAGAAAACGCGTGTATCTTGTTAGTCTTTCTCACGTGTAAATTTATATAGTTTAAAGAATGAAATAAAAAGGCTGTGGATATTTTAATACTAAAATGAACCCTAAGATCGACAGAAGACTCAATTTGGACAGCCATTAAGCAGATGAATAAAAGGTTCTGTTCCGATACACTTCCATTGCAGAGACACGTGCCGTATAATTGTACTAGGTCTTTGAACAAAGAAGAGAAAGATTCAGTGGTGGTAAGTATGGTCAACTTGAGCTTCACAGCGCACTTGGTACATTTCTTCAGCACTGCAACAGACATTTCTGTCTAAAAGGAGAAGGGATAAATTGTGCGTGACCAGCTAGAAAATCAGAACCGAACACCCAAGATACCGCCAGTACTGGACAAGCACTACACTTACGATTTCTCTCCCGTCATTGCAATACGTATAGGAAAGGCACTTCAGAGTCAAGACACTTGAAACTTTTTTTTTGCGGTCTTGTCTACACTCTAAAACGGTTCGCGTTAAATTCTTCCTGCTTTGACAATGGTCTTTGTGGCTGTGTACGACGTGCGCCCTACTGTGCAGTGAGTCTTTAATACTCGCAAATGGAATGTCTGTCTTTCCCTTCTTTAGCCCATTAGTCACATCACAACAGCAGAATGAAATACCTCCTTTTTAGAGCTCATAGTGGTATAGCGCTATAGAAATTCAATAGAAAATCTCCTATTAGATATGAAATCACGTACACGTTGAGACAGTCTTACTAGTAACACAATGTGTCTGACACAAAAGATAGCTACGTTCTCTGTGAGTGAATAATAACATTCTTAATCACAAACAATCTCACGCTATACATAGGCCTGTAATTATTTTCAAGATTTTACTAACAATATTAATTACTTGTATAAACACAAAAGTTGCAGTATATTTTCTTCAAGACATGATAGTCTCTGCTTGTCTAGGGATTTCCCACTTCTTACGGACATTAAAATTTTGTATCGTGATTACAAGAATTCTCATTCGGAAACTGGCTTCACACAGTAGAACAAAATTTACGTCTGTATCTATATACCTCTAAGACGCACTTAAAGAAAATCCTCCTATCTACCCCTAAACCGTATATTATCCTAAAAACACTATCTCTGCATTTCTGCCATCCTTCATGCATGATACTTACACACTTCATCCATTTTATTCATTCGTTCTGTCCATCAAAGAAGATCTGATCTGGTGGTGAAGCAAACCCCTCGCGTCCCTACTGGGAATGACACGTACAGTACATTCCGTGAACAATTCTGGCATTTCAATATAACGTTCCTCTACCGGAGTTCTTGTTTCTAAGAAATCATATGACCAACTAAGGGCCAAGAGCAATTTGTAGGTCCAAACTAATGAACGAGGATGCGATAGTGTTCTGCCTGCTAGAACTACCGCATATCTCAGAGGGCTGTGTTAGAAAAGTACGGAGAAGTAGCGGTAATTTTGTGGTTCAAACGGTTGTTAGCCGACCTTGTGACAAAACGGATCAGTTGTAATCCTACCGCAGTATGTGTGTGCATTGTGGTGGGGGGATTAAAATTTACTGCGTTCTCACTTTTGGCGGGTTTCATTTAGGACTACTAAAATCGTGGTCTCGCTCACGTATAATAAATATTTAATTAAAAATATAGGAAGCTGGAAGAGAGAATTTTTTCAAGGGTAATCTAATCTGTTCTTATCATATGAATAACATCCCACTAACATTAATATTAATATACTGTATATGCAATACATATTATTTCTTGAATTGCACAGGGAGTGGGCATTGGGCTCATTACAGACAGCAGTTCCATTAAACACAGTATTCTACCATAACAGAATAAAAATTATGCAAAAACGAAGGATGGGGAACGTAAATTACTATAAGTTAATTTTCATTTCGAAGACTTCGTATTGCTTTAAATCACCAGGATTAAACTCTAAATTCCTTTGTGGGAATCCAGATTCTACTTACTGCAGCTTTGGCTGATATCTATCATCCAGTTCACTTTTATGTTTCAGAAAGTAAATACTTACAAAATCAAACAAGTTCATTCCAATTTGTTATCCTCCACGCATTCTCTACGTGCGTGGAGGATAAGAAATTGCCAAACCATGAGCTGCTTGTAATTACAATTAGCGTCCGAATCGTCTTCCTTCCGTTGCGGTGCAGACTTCTGTGCGCAGCAGAGCACGTCGTAATGCTTTGCCATTGGCCCTCGTCTCAGCTGCCTGAAATCTTACCACTGGACCACCGAAGGTCGTGTGCTGTGCTGCGTAAACATCCTGCCTTATGAGTACGACATGAAGAAATACATGGGATTCAGATTAAGCGACCGATGACATGCAATCGGCCTTCCTCGCCGGAAACACAGTTGTCGCCCCAACCTTCTACCTGACATGATGATTGCTCAACAATATCGCAATTTGCTGTAAAATTTTTGCTGTTTCTGTGTGAAGTTGCGCTAGCAGCTGTGTGAGAGAGGGGCTGTGTTTCAATACGATGGAGCTGCAGCACGATGTAGGAAGGATTTTCGGCAGGGTTTGAATCCGACATTTTAGGAAGGTGGATTGGGCGTGGGGGACCAAATACATGGCCCCTCGGTTGCATGGTCTAAATAGGGTGGGTTTTCTTTTGTTTTTCTTTAGGGACACGTGAAAAGGCACGTTTGCGTAGTCCCTCCCAAGACTGTCTAAGTTCTTGTGGTTTCAGGTAGTTATTAGAATGGTATAAGTTAACGTAACAAAACGCTTTCCAGAGAATACCTCGCGGCGTATTCTCTTCTGCCTTAAAATTGATAGACGTCACTTCGAACTCTTAACTGTAAGTATAAGGAGTCCGTTGTTTTATCTTTTGATATTTTGCATCATATAACTGTGACATCAGTCTCTGAAAATGAACGTGTCTGGGCATGGGCTGTGTAACATTTTATTTTGCTGAATCAGAGGAAGACGTCATGGAGAGCTTGTGCATAAATGTTTTATCGTCCTCATACATACATACATACATACATATGTGTGTGTGTGTGTGTGAGTGAGTGAGTGTGCATGTATGTATGTATATGTATATATAGTATACACGTACATAACTTTCATTTGGGATAGAAAATAACGAACAATTTTTGTTTGGTGTTTTATCTGTGTTTGCATAGTCACTTTTTGTTTGCTTAAGATCCTCAGTTCCTTACTATCCAATAATAGGCTGTACAGGTGCAAATGGCATCCGTCTTGAACTGTACATAAGCATGAAAGATTAGACCGTGTCGTTATGTACACAGATCGTCCATATTTTAAATTTGTTTCTTAACAACAGCTTCTCAAATAAGGTCAACAAGTTGGTTTATTTACTCAGCTAAAACTTTGTGTTTTCTACTGTTTCTACTGTTGGTTTGGAAGCTTTATTGAACACAAAAGTGAGAGTGGAAAAGCCTCGGAGGATTTTAAGAGTCTACGGCAAGGGGATACTATATAAAACTCTGCCTCATACCGGATAAAGAACGCGTCGTCTAACTATTAAAAAGTGACGGGTCGGGCTAAGTATTGTTGCCTTTTCTGAGGACCAGCTGGGATTAATAAATATTTTATCTGTGCGAAATTTTGTGTCCTTTTAAGTTAAACCTCTTTTCACAGGCTACGTTTCTTCTATTCTTATTACAGACGTTCTTGCTAAATGTTTGCAGTAAATTCTGCTGAAAATTTTCTTAAATTTAAGCCATACTTATACAAGCTACATTAATAACTTTTCTGCACTGTCCTACTGACTGAAACACCCAGATTTTTCCATCTTCATGAATATTGGTCCCTCCATCTTTTCCTTGGTCATCCTGTATTTCTTCTGCCACCTGTAAAATGTTCACACTTTAATTTATGAAAAGCTTTATCGTTTATTCTTAATAGATTGTCAAATTACGTTTGGTGGGCAGGATAATGTAGACGCTATAGCGAACCGTTATGGTTTGAATGATCCGAGGATCGAGTCCTGGGTGGAGGCGAGAATTTCCGTGCCATGCAGACCTACCCCGAGACATACTCAGCTTCAATGCGTACTGTGTATTTCCTGGGTGGAAAGCGACCGAAGCTTGGTGCTGACCAACCACTCATTTTTAATGTCGGGTTGCGAATGGTTTGGAGCTATGCCTCAGTCTTCTCTCGGTGTCTGCACAGTTATGTCATGAGGTGGCGTTTACCTTTACCTTTACCACTTAACGTCTTCAATTGTATAATCCGCAATAATAAAATTTAGATAGTACATAATCAGTTCTTTTATCATTTTTGCGTTTGTTTTATACGCTAATCATATAAAGCATAGAACTCAACTTATATAAAAAAATTTATTTCTGCTATTTCCAGTCTTCTTCCATCTTTCCTTTGTACGTTCCTGTTCTCACACCCATATATATATATATATATATATATATATATATATATATATATATATATACACAAAAACATCTATTTTTTTTTTCACAAAGCTAGAACGCGAAGAATCGTA
>Ga0123357_10013349_pt1 | contig 10656 bp, 7 predicted proteins | sample TergutEmb28metaG_FD_89873 | JGI IMG/M metagenome (GOLD analysis project Ga0123357, IMG submission 89873) | Embiratermes neotenicus P4 segment gut microbial communities from Petit-Saut dam, French Guiana - Emb289 P4 | ecosystem: Host-associated > Arthropoda: Insects > Digestive system > Gut ...
AGACTCCTGAAGATGGTCGTATTAACGGCCGAAACATGTTGAGTAATGAATGAATATTAAATAATAAAATAAGTGGCATCAAGTTGGTTTTTTCTCTTTACGCAACTATATGGTTAGTTGTTTGGTTATCTATGCCAATACGTGCATACAAACTTTGCACCTTTACTGTACCTACAGTGATATATCTCTTAGTTATCTTTGGACATTAAATTCCCACCCTTACTCTGCACAGGCACACACCTGCCACTATTTAAACACAAGATAACGATAATGCCCCTCTACTGTACCAAATGGTGTACAGAACATGCACCAAACCAACAAACATGCATACATGCACATTCTGTGGCTCAGAATGGCCAGCATGTCACAAGCATGTCATGCCGAAGTACAGCAAGTATGATTCCCACAAAGGGGGACCTATATTGGACTTCCTAGAACAGGAATTTGAAGTGAACTTACTATCCCCTCAAGAGCAATAAATAATCCTCAAACAGATTCAAAATATGTTTTAATAGTTACACAAAAACATCTAGCTGTTATCAAGGGCAGCCAACATGCATTAATTCCATGGTGCCTGAATTATGAGCTATAATGTTCAACACAGAAACCAAGCAGAACAAAGTTACTGATGCAAGTTAGTTTTCCTACTGATTTCCATAAAAGCTTACTGAATTCCTCATACACTCTTCTGATTCAAGAATGAGGGTGGTTGTGCAGACATGTTCATTTTTCTTGGCTGTAAAATTACAATCCCATAACACGGGTGGTTGTGTATCATTGTTCATTTTTCTTGGTAGTAAAATTACAATTCCATAACAAGGGTTTGCACATACAAAATAAACTGATAACTAGACTGCCCTTACTTCTATGAAGACTGAAGGTCTACTTTATCTAGCGTGACTGATGTATGTTTATACTGGAACAAAATAAACTGATAACTAGACTGCGACCAGATCCGTGCAAACTACAGGTATACTCTAACCAGAAACAAAAATCAAAGATTCCCATAAAAAACATTAACACGTGTTTTCTTAACATAAAATATTTCATGTGAATAAGATCTTTAACTTATCTCTGACAGAATTTGGGTCTAAATAAAGAGCAGAAAGTTTGACAAGCTGATACTCAGCTGATTAAGATATTATCCAGAACAAATTAAATTGTCACTGTTTCTAAAGGAATATAAAACTGAAGTATTCAGGGCTTACAATGGGAAACTTATTTCAAACATGCTCCACTGTAAGATGAATTAGCTGCATAAGCAATTTTGCCTTAATTACCTCACACTATACAAAAATACATAAAAACCTGGTCTTAAACAATAATTAAACACATAAGGAAAGAAAAATAAAAACTACTTAAGGTATTGGACTATATTCCATATTTTACTGCAAAAGAAGGTATAATCATGCATGCAAACAGCTCAGATCCTACCCCTGAAGAAAGCTAGTTAAAGTTGTCATGTCTTGACACACAAGAACCAGTGGTTCAAGGGAAGATACGTGGCAAAGTGGCCAATCACAAAAGACCAGCAGTGTGGTGTCATTCAATATCAGAATTATATCTTGAATTTCAAAGTAACATTTAAATTAAACCTACAGTTTGGAGCTCATACAGTATCAAGGTTATCCCAACTACAGCCAGTGTGTCTGGAAATGGTGTTTAAAAGAAGAAACTTATTTTGCTTTTTTTTTAAGTTGTGTGCAAGGTTGTAATGATGCAGCTTTGCCATTAAAAAGTTTATCCCTGCTGCCTTCTCCTGCTCCCACTACTACAGCCTGGAAAACTCAAATAGCAACATTGTTTCTTGTCAATGCCTCATCATTCACTCCAGCCACCCCTTTTATCAGTCATCATTAAATAATCAAACCATTTAAGCAACAAAATGTACAATGCATCTATAATCAACAACAAATGTGTAAGATCTTTCCAACCTTGGTACCAATTCATTTCCGGCATATATGCAGTTTTAACAATCAATGGCAGGAATAAACATAAAATTACTTTCCCCAATGTACTGCCAGAACCATCACATAAGATGTCAGCCAGTATGTCAGATTACAAGAAGCAGAAATGAGAGTAATGTATACTTCAAGTGATATTAAGAACTAGTACAAATTTCTTACCAATCATTGATGCAATGAGTAACAACAAAGTCAGAAGAACAAAAAACTGGTTCGTTAGCAGCGGTTGGACAGGTTCCACTGGTTTTGGCAAAGTACCTAACTTTTGACTAAGCAATTCCTCCAGCGCCTCTTCTGAATCCCCCCCAGCTTCATCTATCAGTTTTTTTATCTGGGCAATTAGCTCATCTGTGAGTTCAGGACCAGAGTCACCATATGGATATTCAACACTGTCTGGGGAGTCCTCGAGTTCAGCCATGATGAAACAGGATCAACTGCTACAGTAATCCACCCATTACAGAAAATCGTGTGTGTTAAATTACATGCTTTAAATATCTAAAACCAATTTAATATTGAGACAATACAAAATACCCAGTTGACTGTATGGAAACATAAAGCACGATTTCCAGATAAATGGCATTATTATTTATTTGTAGTTTATTTAACAATGTTTTAGTTGCTCATGCTGCCCACAGCACAGTGTAATGTTGCCCACAGACACACGTAAAATGAGAAAACATCTTTTAACCCCTTCTCTTACAGAGCCGAGACAAGATACCAAGGCAAGTTTGAAAACTTATTAGCTGTTTATTTACGGACACATACATTACATTATATTATTAACTTGTTTTGTACCTATGTTATAAAAATAGTATGAATATGAATGTGTTTGCGAGTGCATGTGCATGCGAGAGTGAGTGAGTGAGTAAGTAATTAATTAATTATATGCATAAGTATATAAGTAAGTAAGTATGTATGTATGTATGTATATATGTATGTATGTATGTATATATGTACGTTCATGTGTTTATATATATGCATGCATGCAAAAATAGACAGGTAAAATTATACATATAATTATGTGTATACATATTCACTCTACATTTTGCATATTGAATTTCATGTTACTTGCATGTATACCAAATTTTTATGAAGTCACCCGCACCACATAAACGGTTCAGCAGGCCTGGTCTATTCAATGGAAGACTATCATTTTAAGTTTGAATGAACATCAACACTGTACTACTTTCTATACTCTCTATTTTCATGGGTGGTTGTTATATTTAGGATGTGAATTAAATGAGAAAAAAACTTATTTTTCATGTTTTTAGTTATACTGAAAAGTTTAATGGTATTAATGTAGACTTCTATTCATATTGTTTCTCTCAAATTTTTAAATGTTTCTTAATTTGACAAGTAAGTAAATTCTGCTACAATTTTTTTTGGCATAAACAGTAACTGGTAACCGAATGTGTCTGGAAGTGGGTTTGAATGCAAGCATGTGTGTAATAATCACTGTGGGCACATGCAATTTGATTTTTGCCTTCTTCAAATAAAATTCTGACAAAGGAATAAGGACAAACTGACAATAACAATTAAAGTGCTGTCTTTTTATGTTCACAACATTAAATTCCACACAAAATTTTAAAAATTCTTAATGGTTACAACATAAGCTAAAGACAATTGTCCATTGTAACAAAAAGGACATAGAACACCACAGCATTTCCCATATATAGGTGGTTTACATTGTAGCGAAGTCAGATAACAAAGAAATTCAAAACATGCAGTTAGTTATATGAGCGAAGTACAAGCAACTTACCGCCTAATAATCTCTTAACATGCAGTTACAAAAATGTCTGGAAATGCTTCATCTAGGATAGAAAACTAATTTAAAAAGTTTTACTGGGTAAAAACAAACAAGGAATTTAACTGAATTCTTGCTGAGTTTTATCTTCCCTCTAAATTTTTATAACTTCACTCATTCTGACTCTGTAACAACATTATAACAATAAATTTGTACGGAAAAGAAACTATCAAATTCACCGCATTAACTGTTCCATTTTTCCACTGAAACACAAGTTTTCAGCTTCCAACAAATCTGTTCATACTGGATGCAAAAACAAATGTAAAATCTTGAAATGCCAAATTTTTTCCCACCACTGTGAAAACTACAAATATTTTATTATGACTGGTCACCAATGATTTTAGAATAAAAAGTATAAAAATGCTAAAAATTAGCCCAAATTCTCAGAATTGGTACTATACAAACAATGGTGGTTAAATGTTAAATATGAAGAGAAGTAACATAGGTTTGTAGACTCTTTTTCACAAGTTCTGATTTCACTATTATGAAGGTAGTAAGCTAAATATGTAGCACATACAGAAAGTGAAAAATGTGTGATGAAACTACCATTTTTATGACTGCAACTTGTATTCCAAAGCACTTATATGACCAAAGCATAACATAATAACAAATGTGGTGCACAGTTTTCCCATATGTTTATAAAACAGGAGAAAAGGGGGACACAGCAAGATGCCCTTTCATGAACTTGGCTAGAGCACAAAATAAGCATGTCTGTATATGCACCAGACTTTTGAATTTCTGGCAAAAACTTTCTCACTTTTGCATACACTACACAATTCAGACTAGACGATATTTAGTAATGAGAGTACTGTATATAATTCTCAATTTCTGATAGTACTACAGGACTCATTTTTTTTAACAAACTGCATTACAAAAATCACTGTTATCTGAACAAATGGCAACCATGTTTCTATACTACCTGCCCTAGTATCACACACTCACAAGTGCAGTGAGCACTAACTCAGCACAGACTGTACTGACTCACAGCACTTAAACAGGCACTGAGCCAATCAGTTCTGAGATAGATGTCTAATCAGCACATAAGTAGATGAACTAAGAGCACACTTCTGCTGCCTTGACAACTACAGCACCTATGATCCAAATATAGCTAATCTCTACATAATGATGTAAAAACAACTGATAGATGCTGACAACTGTTACCCATTGACTTGGATGATTTATTGATGCCCAAATGTTTCAACGTGCAGGAAAACAGTACAGTGAGAAGTCAAAAACAAGTATGTGCTGAGTCATATTTCTGATTTATAATTATCTTCTTGGGGGTGTACTGCATATGAAAAGGAGAATTGGGGAAGGCAGTAGAGTAGAATAAGTAAAACTGCACATACAACAATATGTGTTCATTCACCTGCTGCCACTCAAATATAATCCACTCTTAACTCCTGAGCAGAGCCACAAGATTTTCTTTCTTGCATTGGACCAGGGGTTTCAAACACATAGTCTGCCAGTTCATGTTATGTAGCCCTTGCACTGCTCTTGTTCTGTTTACAGACTGTGGCCAGCATTGATGTTGAATAATTTACGTTATGTTTTAATCATATTTTAAGATGCTTGCAGCTCATGCAAGTTTTGCAAATCCGCAAAATAAGGCAGAGAAATCAAAATCATTTACTGCTGGAGAGTGGGCAAAGAAATGTACAATGAAAGCAGCAGAAATACTGTGACACAAAAAACAGCAGCTTTTTAAAACTATCAATATCTCTGCAAGTACAGTAGCTGATCACATGACACAATCAGCAGCAACTGATAGGAGTACAGATGTTACAGATATTGCACAGCTTGCTGTTTTCATTTAAGGTGTCAACACAGACTTAGTTTGGTGGTGGTCCCTGTAAAAGGCAAAACTTTTTCAGATGAAATCTGGTGATTCCTCTGAGCAAATATGACTTGGCTTGGAAAACAGTGGTTGAGTTATTTAGTGACAGGGCTAAAGTTGTGATTGCCAAGAGTAATGGTGTTGTGGGGGGCAGAATGAGGGAAGACTTTCTTTAGTCTGCAATGTATTTTTCATTACACACTGCATGCAAAATTTTGAAGGTGATTCATATAATGAACACTGCTGTAAAACTGTGAATTTTATTCAAGCAAGTTCTCTTAACCGCTGTGAAACTGCAATATTACTGAGAGAAATATAAAGTGAACATTGTTAAATAATTAACCACACTCATTGGAGGTGGTAAGGCCATGGATATGTTTTGAAAGAATTCTCTGATTTATTAAGGCAGATCACATTATTCGTGGAAAGGAACAATAAACAAAATGACGAACTGGATGATGAAGGGGTACGATCAATCTAGCATTTTTTTAATGTTAACAAATCATTGGAGTACTCCTAACAAAGAGCTATAAGGCAAAGAAAGTTCACTACACAGATTTTACTGTCAGTATTAACACTTTCAAAGTTAAGCTCTGATTGTGGGAAATTCAATTAAAGTTTCACAGCCTCATTCACTTCTTGCACCAGAAATTCTCAGAACCCCTATTCCCTGGGCATATTCAAGAAAATTCCATGACGATTTTTCAACTACAAGTACAGCTCGATGAACAATTCCAAGACATCAAATAATGGAACCAGAATATATGTTGTCTGTTTTCCTTCGAAGGAGGAAAGTGAAGAGGTTTAAAAAAAAAATTGGAAATGGAATTTGCAGCAGCACTGACCTTAACCAAAACCTTTTTTATTCAAAATTCAAGATTTTTATTCTCACCTGCCAAAAGAAAAAAAATTTGTCAGCTCATGAATTTCAGATTCAGAATGACTGTGAAGTTCTGCAGCAGATTTGCAATTCCTGAACTTTATTTTAGTCGTGTCATATTTAAAATATTCTTGAGCTCTACATCTGAACATCTGAGATCCTAGTGCAGTAAGATATTAACATAAAATGAAGGATGGAGCAGGAGCTCCTGGAAGAAATAAGAATCTTTTCCTGCCACATAAATTTCTAGTTCTAAAAAAATCTGTTGCTATGTTGTTGTTGTTGTTGTTGTTGTTAATGATGTTGTCTTATTTTACTTTTGTGAGGAATATACTATGGACACACAGATTCTGTACCAAATTTGTTGGCTAACTCCAAACTTTTGTCATAACATTTATAATTGGTGACTTACAAACATCTCATATACAAACTGCAGGTACATTTATGATCCATCTCTGTCCCATTATTCACACGCCTGGTTCAAATGGTTCATTACTTATTGCCATGATACTAAGGGCTAATAACAGTTGTTACCCAGCACCCATCTTATTAAGCCTACAAAGAAAACAATCTTATTTATGTTCTACAGCTCATTCTAACAGCCAGAAAAATTTTCATTTGACACATTACACCAGTTCAGATGACCAGTTTAGTGGCATTTCTTTGTCAATTCTAACTGGACGGGAGGATATGATCGTCCAGATGGAAATTCACAACCCAGTTTGCAAAGACTTTATTCAGAAAACATTATGACTCAATAGCAGCATTTTGACTGGGCATATTTTAAATTAACTAAAATGGATGTTAGTCTTGTAACAACAGAATAGTACAAACAGGAAGAAAAACTATGATTAGACTAAACCTATTCGGAACAGCCAACCCAATCAGTGGAATTCAGAAACTACACACCTTTCTGCCAATCAGAAATGGTACTTCACTAGCTACCTCATCACAGTCTACTGAATCTATTATGACATCTAACTTCAAAAGACATTACTGGATTTGTTATATATAATCAACGATTTACTGTCAAGGTTAGAAAGTCTGGTGTCTGTAGGTGAGAACAAAAATTGAAAGTTATTTCTCTTATGCCCATGATCCAACACCACATTTTGTACACTTTAAGCCCAGACAACCTGAACATTCTTTATAGAATAAGTGTCATGAGCAGACCCAAGATCTACAGTGACTTGATACATATAAAATAAATGTTGCTGAGATCATGTCAGCCTGTGTAAACAACCAAGTTTCTGTTTATGCAAGATTTCAGGTTTCTTCCACGTTGTAGTTGAGATCCTCACTCTCCTGTGACATTGTATGGCACAGGTTGGTACAACATCCCTGACGAGTGAAAAGCTCAACTTGTATTTTTTTTTAAATTTTAATACATGTACTGTGCATCTTTTATTATTTTTTATTGTAACCAACAAGTGCACAATTATATCATAAAAGTATATATCACAACAGTCTCTTTGTGTAACCTATTCAACACTTTACTCTTATCATCAGGGAGTTTACAACCAATCCCTTGCTAAGTTACACACATTCTTCAAATTGCACCTGTTGTTAATACAATTTATAAAATTAAGATGTTTCATCCAAGCATATATACGTTTTCAGATTGTAGTTGTTGAAATCATAATTTTATAAAATTATGATTTAAATTTGAAGAATGTGTGTAGCTTAGCAAGGCAATGGTTGTAGACTCCCTGATGATGACAGGAAAGTGTCGAAACATGTAAGAGTATAGATTACATAAAGAGACTGTTATGATATATACTTTCATGACATAATTGTGCATTTGTTGGTTACAATAAAAAAAATTAAAAAAAGCTCAACTTGTGTTTACTTCCACAGCTAAAGCAATAACCTATAAGCACTGTTCCATCTGCCCATTAACATAGTTTCTCACATATGTGTTCTTCACAATATAATACATATGCCACACAAATACATATTTTGAGATGTAAGTGGATTATATCTCTAAGATAAAATGGAATGAATGTGACTCCTAGCACTTAATGTGGGCAAAGTAACCTAGTGCACATAGTCCTGTTACTGCTGCTGACTACGCCAGCAACTGAAGGTTGAAACCAGGTACCAGAACTGCCTACTCTGCTTCTGTGCTTTTGAGTCCCATCCAGCACTGCAATATTTTACTACTTTAAATACTGACAATTACTGTTTTGACCAAGACAATGAAGTGCGTGCTATTCATCTTAAGTCTGTCTATGATAAACCGTATATTTTAGCCATACACAAATCTCCTTCGGGTAATTGCAACACTTTCTCCTCTAATTTTGATTTGATTTGAACACATTTTTAAAACTCAAATTTAATTTTATTACACGTGGAGACATTAATATTAAGAACCCTGCGGAGAGTTATAAAAAATCAACTTGACAATATTTTACACTCTTTTAATCTCAATAGCACCGTCAATGTTCCTACTAGAATAGGACCAAATTCTTTTTCAACTATTCAGAATGTTTTTATAGATAATTCATATTTAAACAAATCTGGTAATATCCCCTTAAAAAAATGGCCTTTCTGATCATGATGCCCAACTATTAACAATATAGTTTGTTCAGAAACAAAACAAAGACTGACATACGTATTTTAAAAGAAATATAAATCAGTATACTATAGCTGATTTCCAACTCAAACTCAGCTATGAGACCTGGGACTCTGTTTTTGAAGGCAATTAAGTCAAAATAATTTTTAATTCCTTTTTTAAATACATTTTTACAGCATTATTATTCTAGTTACCCTGTGACTAAAGCCAATAAATCGTCAAATCACAACTCAAGGATTACATCTGGCATACAAGCTTCATGCAAACATAAAAAATAACTCTATATTGAATTTAGAAACAATAAAAATCCTTCCTTAAGAAAATACTTTAAAGGTTATTGTCAAATCCTATCATAGGTTATAAAAGAAGCAAAAAAATGGAATATGACAAACATATTTTAAATTCAAATAATGTAATGTGAACCTCTTGGAAATTAATAAAGAATTAAGTAAGGATCATAAAAATGATATATCAAACTACAGGCCAATATCAATTTAACCCTTTAAGCACCGAATTAAATCCCACCTGCCAACTGCTGGCATTATTAGGAGCTCACCATATTCTCGATGTTAGCAGGATAAGGGTTAATTAATACCACGCACTGAATATTTCGGCTTGCTTTAACAGCATTTTGTTTAATGATTATACTTCTTTAGCCATTTAGACGCCGAATTAAATCCCATCTGCCATCTGCTGGCATTATTAGGAGTTCACCCTATTCTCCACGTTAGCAGGATAAGGGTTAACCTCCTTTTCAAACATCTTTGAAAAAGTAATGCAGACTAGACTGTTGAAGCATCTGACTGGTCATAATATTTTATATAAGGAACAGTATGGCTTTAGTACTAAACCAAAAACTGATTACGCTACACATCAGTTAACTAATGAAATCCTAAATGCTTTGAATAATAAACTATTAATAGGTGGTATTTTTTGTGACTTAGAAAAGGCATATGACTGTGCTAATCACAAAATTATATTATCTAAACTTTGAATTCTATGGGATAACTGGTAACCATTATAAACTTTACATATCCTATCTGACCAACAGATATCAAAGAACATTACTGCATAATGAGAAAGATAATAATACATCAACTTGGGCTAAAATTGAACATGGTGTCCCCCAGGGTTCAGTTTTGGGACCTTTGCTTTCCCTCATTTTAATAAGGGACTTACCTAAGTTTGTAAAAGATAAATCAGTTCCTGTTCTATTTGCAGTTGACACTAGCATCTTATTGTCTCATTCAGATCCAACTAACTTTAATAACAATATCAACACTCTATTTAAAATTTTAAGTGAGTGGTTTAAACAGAACTTAATCTCCTTAAATTTTACCAAAACCTAATTTATTAATTTTTCAACTAATAATAATAATCAAATTGAAATAAATATTAATTATAATAATAAATATTTTCCTACTATTATTTATACAAAATTTCTTGGTTTAACTGTTGACTGTTCACTACCATGGTTAAACAATACTGATTGCTGAGCCGCCCCCCCCCCCCCCCCCCCCCCCCCCCCCCCCCCCCCCCCCACCCCCACCAACCCAACAACACACACAAAATAACTACACTCATTCACTCTCTTAT
>Ga0123357_10013350_pt1 | contig 10655 bp, 8 predicted proteins | sample TergutEmb28metaG_FD_89873 | JGI IMG/M metagenome (GOLD analysis project Ga0123357, IMG submission 89873) | Embiratermes neotenicus P4 segment gut microbial communities from Petit-Saut dam, French Guiana - Emb289 P4 | ecosystem: Host-associated > Arthropoda: Insects > Digestive system > Gut ...
AAACAAAAAGTAAACAAACCCCCTCCCTTTTTTTTTTTTTGTGTTTGCTCCCCCCCCCCCTAATACGCTAAAATGAAGCCACAAAACCACCCCCCTTTCCGGGGGGGGGGGGGGGGGGGGGGGGGGGGGGGGGGCTGTCGGGTTGCAACCCAATCCTTTATATATATATATATATGCGGGGGCCGCGGTAGCACAGTGCGCTACAAATCGGAAGGTCACTGGTTCGATTCCAGATGGTGTCTTTGGAATTTTTCATTGACATAATCCTTCCGATCGCACTATCGCCATGGGGTCGATTCATTCTCTAACAGAAATGAGTACCAGGAGTACTTCCTGGGGGTAAAAACGGCCGGTGCATAAGGCTGACAACCTTACCACCATTCTGGGCCATTGTCACGTAATCTGGGAACCTTAACTTCCTGGAACCCTCTGGGCACCTCGGGCCTGTAATGGGATTGATTTACCTTATATATAAATGCAACTGAGTCAGCCCCCACACTCACCCACACCCACCCCCCGAAAGAAAAATTTTGGGTGCGCGCCTGCTCACCCTGACACTACGTACACTAGCATGGTGGTTAGGCAGCATTGTTCCACAAAACAATGCTACCTCCATATTCTAGGTAAAGCAATACAGCGGGTCCCTTCACAGCACTATAGATTCTATCTAGCAAAATGCACGAAACCCCAGAACACAGCATTCTTACTCATCCTGCGCCATGCTTAGGGGGAAAAACTGTCTATTTTTTCTGCCCTGTTAATATGAACAAGACTGGAAAAATGGGTAAAAAGGTGGGCAGCTAATTGGTCCATACTAAAACAATGGCCATAATGCCTTAGATGTGCATGTGTGATGGAAACGGTTAGCGATGACCCAAGACACATGCCACAATAGACACGCACGCATGCATAAATTTTTTCATTACTTTTATCACATACTGCCAGCTGCAAGTGATCGAATAAAATCACTTAACGCCAACAGAAGAGCAATAACGCAGGATAATTAAAAATATTCAGTGCTACATAAAAATGTGTAATGTGGTAATAGAAACATGTTATTAGGAAGATACTCTATTCCATATAATACATACTACACATTATATGAAAATTTCAAATTACATGACAACACATGCAAGCCGTAAGTCTTCTCCTGCAGTCAGCTCTATCAAGATAAATCATCAGGGGTCGAAATGTTTTCCAAAAGCCTATAAGCCACCTCTGAATTTAGATGCTATTAGAGTGACTGACTCAAGTTCCACACTGAAGACCCACAAAACTGGTGTGACCTATGAACCTGCTACCGGGTACTCTCTACTGTGAATATGGAATGATGCAAATTTCTGTATGTGAGAAAAAAAAAATGCAATAATTAGGCTGACGGTATTAAGCAACACTGTACGAAATATGGTCACCTGGGATTTGTGCACCCCTAAGATAAATGAAATGCAACAGCCTCCTGTTACATGTGATGCTGCACCTGATTATAGCAATATGGATATATATGCAGGACTGAGAAGGTGTCCCTATGCACACCATGAACACTGAATGGGTAGTGGTGGTAATGCTCCACTCATTCTTAACCTCGGCACTAGGTGGAAGTGAATCATCAGCTTCACAGACTTCTTATTGCTGGGCTAATCAGAGATCAGTAAGTATATGCACAGTCCATTCATCATAATAGGCAAATTACCACAGACCAATAGCACACGGTTAATTCACGAGGAGAGTAAATGTGAAGTGCATTTTTGGTGCCTTGGTACTTTCATCATTATTCACAGTTCTTCACTAATATGGTTGTTATATGTACAATACATGTTCTGTATCCTACAACTGTTTGAGGCTGCAGTCATCTCAGCTGTTATCTCACTGAGTTTCCTAAATTTGTTTCTGGCATTTCTGTGATAATCTGCATTTTAAGCTCCCACAATCAAATTTATTGTTATCTTTAGTGAATTCTATGGTTCCAAGATTAAGTATGCTCATGTATGGCTGAATACATGTATACTGCTGCAATGTGATATGATGTCCCCATATAAAATGTATATGGAAAATATTTTATTCCTGTACATATGACAACATATGTGTAACTACATCAATATGAATATATATCTATGAATCTAGTACCTCATGGTTACTATATTTATACAGGTTGGATATTTTACTACATTTGTATGGGAAATCCATACAGCAGAGACCTTCTTACGAAGCTAACAGCTGCTATGCTATTCAAGAACTATCTGCGATTTACGGTACTCTAAGTACTGCATTCACATGAGCATACCACTTTTCCTTATCCTAACATGATGAATTCAGTAAATGCCATCCCATTCCATTTCTTTAGGACACATATTAATATCCCCCCTCCTTCATGTTACCTACTAAAACACCATACGCATTTCTCTTCTCACTCATACATGCCACAAAGTCCATCTACATCAATCTTCCGCATCTAATCACCCTACTTACTTGTGGCAAGAGGTACAGATCATGAAGCTCCTAGTCATACAATCTCCTCCATCACCTGTTAACTCTCTGTCTTAGGCCAACAGCTCTTCCTCAGCACATTACTCATGACAACCTCAACCCATCATCTTCCAATAATGTATCACAATCATATAAAACAATAGGAAAAATTACAGTTGTGCATGCTTTAACTTTACAGCAAATCGGAAGATGAAATATTCCAGGTGACATACATTCTTTGAATTTCAATTGCTCTTAATCCCTTCATGCTGCAATTCTGATTTGTTATTCTTGATACAAAATATCTTAACTTTGCCCCATATTCAGAGAATTTACTAGCTACCTTCATATCTCCTCACCAGCATCAAATGAAGCTTCTGTGTATCTCTTTACAGTATTTATGTTTCCTCAAGCCAGAAATTAACAACATTGGCACAGAAAAGAAACTGATGTGACCCACTCAATTTCAGTCTCTGCTAATTGACATGGACCTTCACAATGGCAACACATTTTCCATTGAAATTAAAACATCAATTAATCAGTATGAATGTGTCTCCCCCTCAATGAATACGATGATGGGTCATGTCACTGTCACTTGGTTTTTATGCAGAGAGCTCCACAAAATAGAAATTTGCTCTGCAAGGACACAGCAGTAACCCTACGAAGATTTCATCACCTTATGTCACTGTTAGAGCTTCATACTAGGACTCTGTAGTCTTAAATATTCCCATACTACACAAAGCCTTGGACATTTTCCCAAACAAATTCCTATTTCATGGAAAGTTCCTGCTCTAAGTCACTGGAAAGTGTTAAGTTCCTACACAAGAGTGTGGTCTTCTGTGACTGTTGGCACACAGTTCAGTAGAAGGGCACCAACAGTTGGAGGAATAGCACTGCCTTCATTCTGCACCTGCAGACAGAGGCAGCATGATCTTCTAAACTGTTAGTACCCACTACCACACTACATGGCCTCATAGCCCAGATCATATTCCTTATATTTACTACCATCAGAACTCCAAATTTCATACAAGTAAATTCCTGTTGCAGCAGAAAAATTGCTTTCCTCAATCACAAACAGCTACCTGCCCTTCAAAACTCAACATCACAGGAAATGTAAACAGAAAAAATACAGGGGTAACAAGGATGTAACATGTCAAATGAGATACCACAGAGAATGGGTGTACAAATCCTGGGCACTTTGTTGCCCAGGTGACCAAATTTTTACAGTGGTGCCTATCATTTTCAACACAATTGTTACAGTTTCTTCCTTACGCACAAAAATGTGTATATCATTTCACATACACTGAGCCACCCCTCTGGCACCCAGACTTCAGAGGTGGCTCACTGATCTCTGGAAACTTTCTGGATCCCTGCCATAGGATTAACAAATGATGCAATGCACAAGACATAGGAATGATACCATATGCCTGTATGGAATGAGGAACACCAAGGAATGAAAAATTCATACATAATTTAGACTGGGGTCTTTTGGTTTGTGACACCATATTCTCCCAATCTGAAAACTAACATGTGACAAACACACCTTATAATTGTGTATGGCAAAATTATCTACTACAATGAGATTCTTCTCTTCTGAATGACTGTATTGTCCATCCCACCCATCACAACATTGGTTTGTCTCATGGCCATGCTCCTAGAAAACTCAATGTAGAACTCGTGCATGCGCGCGCGCGTGCAAGTAACAGACAGATATACCCTATGTAATGAGGCCACACAATGAGGTCCCACTGGCTGACCCCCCAGAACATCACCAATGGGCAGTTACTCATTCTTCTTCAAAATATGTCCCTATACTGTCTGTCAGTTGTCTACCCAACATGCTCACACAAATGCTAACAATGGTGACAATGATTAACAGGACCTCAGCCTGCACTTGGTATAACTGCAAAGGTTGCCAGCAGCATGATTATGGACTGGAAAAGTTGGAAACAAGGGCACTGGCAGTCCATGTGGACAAATGCAAGCTAAAGTCTTTCTTAAAAAAACCATCTGCATATAAAGCTAGGAAACTGCTCAACCTGAGCAGAAACCAGCTAAGAATAATGAAAGAGCTGCTAACAGGATACTCATTTATAAGGTCACCCATTTACACTGGGACTGGTAAACAATCCCAAGTGTGATAAATGCAAGCAAGCATATGAAGGGCCTGACACATTCTTTGCGACTGTGAGGCAGGGGCCACATAAAGATTTAGGCAATTTCAGTCATCATTTTATAAAACCAGGTGACCATGAAGACATTTCTGACATTTCAAGGTGCTGGATTGCTGAATGAATGAGCCAAGAGGCTGCACACAAGATCGATCACGGTTGAAGTGCTTGGTATCACTCGGTGCCTGCCCTTCATAATCTGGTCTTCTCTATCCTATTCTATTCTAACAGTGGTGACACAATGATGAACTTCACAAGTAAGAGGCACTTGGGCTGGCTGACAAAGAATAGAGAGGAGAGACAGTGTGAATCCTCAAGTGCTGCCATCCTCACCATGCACTGGGACTTCTTACCATTGCCTCAGAATTCCTCAGGTCAGGGATGAACAAATCCCAGGTATGTGGTTGCCCTCATAATAAAACTTCATATAGTGAGACCTAGAATTTTCAGCATTAACTACTGCAATTTTCCCCTCTTCCATACAAATTTTTGTACCAGGTCACAAGCACCCAACAGAAAGCACCACATAACAGTGACGTTCACATGTCACTCTAGACCTGTGAGTGCTCAGTACAGTACTGGCTCACATCACCCCTCTGACACCTACAATTTGGAGATGATTTCTAGAATTCTGGAAAATTTGTGGTCTCATGCCTCAGGTGATTCAATGTGCAAAAGGGCATAATTCAAAGCCCAACCTTTATGTCATTCAACTCTACAATGCTTAAAAAATTCCATTTCATTTATTCATGCACTAGCCTGTCACCACACCAGTTTTATTCAGTTTCTTCATTTCAATTTGTTTAATCTTCTCAAATGTGAATTTTTTTGTGCACATTGCAAGGACGATGATTCAGTATCATCAAGGCTGTTATTATTACTGTTGATGCTACTGCTGCTAGTTACAACATTTATTAATCTAATACTGTCATTTGTGCTTACAGCTTTAATGTAAATATTTCAGATAGTACATGAGATTTGTGTTAGTTCTTTATGATAACAGAACACCAAAGGTTCAAAAAAATTCATACCAAAGCCCACCTCCCCAGAATTGAGCTAGATTCATCCACCTCACAACCCAGTTTCCTAAGGAACATGTCATATACACTACCATCCCCTTCTTGATTTCCACAGCGCCTTATTTCCAAATGGTTCTACCACCATGTTAGCTCTACCTACTTCACTAAACCCACCCAACAAAAACCAACAAAACTCTGTTAAACAATACCCTACATTCCAAATTTACTTCATACATACTTGAGACCAAATATTTTCTCAACAACATTGTTTTCAAGGAGTTGTTGGTGGATAATATGCATACATTGTGTGTGCGCACATGCATTAAGTTAACCCCAAGTGCTATACTACAGTTGGTTTGGTCGGCCTTCGCTTCGCTTCATTTAGCATGGTGATCCAGACATCATATGTAAATTACTATGCTTCACCTCTTCAACTAAGAGATGGTTCACAAGGGATGTCACTGTTTCTGCTGCAATAGTTTTGAATATGTGGGGCCTACAGATGGGCCTGCAAGTGTAAATGGTTCTGGGAGATATCTGACTTCTTTTTACACAGTTCACACTATGAATTCAAAACATGTTATCATAAATTCTAATACAGGTACCACTACCCATAATTGTAAAACGTTCCGAATTTGCAGACTGGTACACCTTGTCTTTTTGCTCTGATGTGTAGCAAGAAATATAACAATTAGCTGATAAATTTTGTAATGAATAATAAAAACCCTGGCTGAAGCACTAACTTAACGCAATCTAATAGATCCAAACTTTCGAAAGAATGTCATTAAGTCCACCTGTCACCGAATTGGACGGTTAGTCCCAAAAAATTCAGATGTCTTATAGTATCACTGTAGAATACTTCTGGTTAAGACGGGCCATTTTTTTAAAAGAACGCAGCTTTATCTTCTTCAGAAACAGGTTCCAGAAGGGTTCTGAAGCATTTGTCACTCAATGGTCGATAACCAACTCACCGCCCTAAACGATCTTATACGTTATAATTAGCGCCGAAATATTTCTAGGTCAGGCAACTGTGAGTGGGAAAGCGCAAAGAATATGTACCCAAATCATTAGATGCCTACTGTTACATCTCAATAATTCTGGTTATCTAACATTCTTCCAGCATTTCAACCTAGTCATTCTTTGACAAACTAAAATTACTTAATTCAAGTACAACAATCAACACAGTTTAGGACAAGTTACAACAAAGCTATGTGAAAGATCGATTCCAGGAAAAGGCGTGGTGCTATGCATACATAAACCAAATAATTGACACTGCTAACCATCTGATTATCACATGTACCATTTCTGCTATTGCATACATGAACACTCCCCCCTCCCAACCAAAACCAACACCTGCGATTTCGCACACTAAACTGTCAAGCATTCATCCCCGCCCTAACTTTATCTATCACACTTTTCGCATTACAATGAAAATACTCGATATGAAACACTAGAATAATACCACTATATGGCAGCCATGACAAAATGACTGGGCAATGTTTGTTGAATACAGAAAACGGAGAAGCCTTCACTTTAAAAAAATTCCCTTCTGAATCTGTGGCTGAAAGCAACTTACCTCTTCAGCATTCGTGTAGCCTAGCAGGAACGTGCTGAACAGAATAAAATATATCCTCAAATTCATCACCACACTGAAATATGTCGAATTAATTCGACCTCACGACGTTTTGATACGCAAATCTATCAATTTTAGCAGCACACCGAACCCACTCACACCACACCACACTGATCAATGAATTGTCTGTGCTTTGTGGGACTACTTTCAAGATATGTATGCGCGTGTACATCCGGCGGAATACAAACCTCAGGGGAAACTAGTAATCTTATAAAAATACCTTCACAGCTCAGTAACAGATACTACACTCGTATGAGCCACGTATGGATCCATAAAAAATATAGCAGTCGTATATCTCACAACTAGCTAATAGAAAGTCGGACATACGAATATGTCAGACTGCACACACAATTCTCACTGCTCTCCGCCATATTAAGGAAGAAAAATTGAAAGGTCGTTTCGTTGCGCTCCAATACGGGTTCCTAGCATTACAAGCTATACCAACTATACGACAACTTCACATTGGGTCTTTATCCGGACATACGTTTACAGTAACTGTATAAAACTGAAATATAAAAACATAATTTTTTTTTCAGGATTGTTATGCATTAGCTAACATCTAAAAGGGCAAAAACAAAATACCTATAATGTAACATACATAGGGCATCAATCATGTTCTACGTATTTTATTTCGTTCCAAATAAAACATCGAACACGTAGCTGTCATTGCATGTGTGATAATTGATTACTTAATTCAAATCGCAGTGTATGTCGAGTCTCTTTTTATTGCCATGCGAATAGTATCCACTTCTAAGGGGGTGATATTTATAATTTTCTGTTTCAAAAATCTGCAGCATAACGCCACGCTAAAATAAATCGGATACGTAAATCAAGATATAGAAAAGAGTAAAGTTTATTACTAGTATTTCTCGATGCGGGTTACACCGTAAGCACCAGAGACTCTCAGAATATGTAACATTTTTCAGTACACGCCAATGACTGCAAGGATACCATTCGAAGTACTTATGGTCTGGCGCGCCTTTCCGAAGAAATTGTGTTCATTTCTTTTGAAATTCCAAATCCCCTAAACCAGGTTCAATACATGAACCGTATGAGTACGTTTAATCCTGATAATAATATAAAAGGATCGTACAGCGTGTCTGACGAATTGGGTCCCACATAATGGGCTACTCAACTCACGCTAAAGCAAAACTGCAAAAAGAGGACTAATTAACTTAAAGACACATTGCTGACAAAATAACTGGTTTCGAAATTCTATTACAGGAAACCTACAAGAGTTATCCCAAAATTCACGCTTTAATGCAAAGGAAGGAAAAGCTAAAATCGTAATGAAAAACAGTTTTAAGGATCGTGCTATAGGTTCTGTATTTCACATGGTGGTCAAATAATTTTATCACAGGGACAAATACCGAGGCAAACGCTCGTGTAATTATATTATTTCAAAACGTGGTACCCACTTACAAAGAAAACAGTACGTCACCATTACACATATCAACCTCACAGCAATGTTCAGGGAAGCACTCACCGTTAGAGATCGTTCGAGACAAGTGAATGTTACATCCTATGGACAGAATGCAAAATCTGTTTACAGCAGGTGATTTCCGTGTTTGTCACTGTACTTTTACAACGAACTGCGACACTTTCATGCACTGTTGTCACCTCTAAGGATGAGATACGAAGTAATGTTCGTCGTATACTCTCGCGTTGAGTTCACCTAGTGTCCATCGATTTGCTACAAACCTACCGACTGGTAGAGTTACCTCCGCGAAACAGGATCGAATTGAACGCGTGACGGTTAAGGCTCTCCAGATGACCGCAAAATTTCCTATTTTGTACAGAAAGGTCAGGTTTCACCGCCTTCATCTTTTCACCTCATATCGCCCTCTCGTGAACACTGTAGTGACTGCAAAATGCGGTGGACAGGGGTACAATGCTTCCGTGGCCGGTAGGGGCAACTTCTCTCCACAAAATTCGGAGCGACTCTGGAACCCCCAGCCTTCTATTCTGCGGGATACTGTACCTGGATACTTCTACCGGTGGTGAAGCACTGGGACGTGACTGCAAATTCTATCCTCCACCTAGCACAGAGGCTATGAATGCTTGGAGTATTATTTCCAGTACATCATGCAGTGGTGCTCAATTATTTAAGCCCAGTGGAAATTTTGCCTTCTTATACATCTTGACATTTAATACAAACTTTAAATGCAATTTTCAACCCACATTCGGGCCAGCTCATCATCATTCACTTCACCACCACAAGAGATTTCATATTAGACCAACATTAACAGTCAAATAATGGGGGCCCCCAGTATTTAATTTGCTTTCATGTTTTATTCAGTAGTCTTAGGACTAAACAGCTTCAATTCTGCCTTACTTAGACTTCATTAAACAGTGCTGTAATAGATACATTTAATTTACATTTCTGTGGCAGTGCAACCTTTGATATGACATTTAAAATTTAGTGCACTTTGTTTTACTGTCTCAGTGCAGTGTGATTTTTTAATCCCCTGCATTCCATTTTATATTCAATTATAAATCTGACACTTGTACGTCATACTTTTGATTAAAAAAACACTATAAATAACAAAAGTTTGAGAGATGGAGGTTCCACCAAAAATATAACAGTGATGTACAATGTGCAATATTCTGAAGGAATTATGTTCCTCTGAAACACCAGGAACCAATTACCTGACAGAATGGCATATTCCAGAAAAATGAAGTCCACAAAACACTGGAATTCCAAAAAGTTCATTACCACATTCACAACAGCCTGTTAGATGTCCCTGTCCTCAGCCAAATAAATCCAGTCCATGCCACTTCTTTGACATTCATTCAATATTATCCCCCCATCTATGACTTGGCATTCCAAGTAGGCATTTCCTTCATGTTCCCCACCTCCAACCCACTGTATGCATTTCTCAAGTCCCGAATGCATGTTGCATGCCCAGACCATCACATCGTTAACTTGATTTGATCATCAGAATAATATCAATCTAGATTCATTAAGTGTACTACTGAATTACCTTATAGCAATTACACGGTTCACGTATGTTAAAAAAAAATTAGCCATGAAATGTGGTGAGGAGGGAGAAATATGAATGGAATAGACAGTGCCTATTTAAAGGCATACCACAGAATCTGCACCTATAAGCCATGGAAATTCCTGAACACCCACAATACACACAACAAAGATAAAAATATCTGATAAGATTCACACAAAAGTAAGAGCAGAGCATTTTAAAGTAACTTACCACCGGTAAAATCTTCAGTATTTCTTTTCAGGTAGTTAACCCTTTCCCCGTTCAAGTTAAATCGCTAGTGCCTGGGCAGAAGAGCCGAGTTTTTTCACGGGACATTTAAATTTACGTACTATACCAGAAACGCTTTAGAGCGTTTAGAGGGGGAGGG
>Ga0123357_10013351_pt1 | contig 10655 bp, 6 predicted proteins | sample TergutEmb28metaG_FD_89873 | JGI IMG/M metagenome (GOLD analysis project Ga0123357, IMG submission 89873) | Embiratermes neotenicus P4 segment gut microbial communities from Petit-Saut dam, French Guiana - Emb289 P4 | ecosystem: Host-associated > Arthropoda: Insects > Digestive system > Gut ...
CGGCGTCTGAGTTTTAATTGCCGACGTTTCGGAACTCACTATCGGTTCCATCTTCATAGGCAGGTGAATGAAGTATCATACTTCATTCATCTGCCTATGAAGATGCCTATGAAGATGGAACCGATAGTGAGTTCCGAAACGTCGGCAATTAAAACTCAGACGCCGGGGAATTACCCAAAAAGGAATAAATTACTATTATTATTTGACAAACATTACTTAAATTTCGTGTATATTTTAACATATCACACAATTTGTTACATTAAATCGTAATTTCTGTGATATAAATAATGTAAAAACGTCTTCTGTTTCGATTTTTGGTGGGATTAAATGCTCCCTAAAGAGCAAAGTTAATGACAGAAACATTCACGCGGAATACGCAAAGTAATAAATATATCGTATAATAAAAACCTGTATATTCAGATGGCACAGAAAGAAGTAGTATAATGTATGTGTTTGCATCCTACATGGCCGTTCTGCCAGTGGCATCACGACTTAGGATAGTAACAGATTTGTATCTAAATATTACGGCTACGGAGTTCGAAACAGAGGCGCGTGGGTGGTTTGTGGTTGGTTTGACACCGCTTTCAGTACCTCTTAACTGTACTGGTACGCACGTGTAGCTGCGAAGGGGCGGCATTTGATCGCCGGTGGTTGTGAATGAATTGGGATACAATCCAAGCATTTGCCTGGTGGGTGGGACTGAAGGAAGTCACAAACTGTCTGGGACATGACAACCCACGACCTAGCCGTGCACCTCCCGAAAATAATCAGCCCACACAGCACACATACATACATACACACACACACACACACACACACACTTCAGTGGTGCGCACTACGGATGTTCAATTGTCTTTCTTTACTGTAACAGAACAAACAACGGTCAAATGGACAGCTTTCCTGGTTTGAATTCTCAGGGTCCGAAGTACGTATCTGGACCCAATTTTCAGGGGAGACATACCCGTTGTGTTTCAACAGTAACAATATATAAATATAAAATATAGGCTAACACAATTTCGATTAGGTAATTATTAAAATGTATATAGGGTAGGGTACGTAGTCAAACACAACTAAGTCAATTAAGATGTTTTAATGACTATACTAGACAACTACATGTTTCGGCTCGTAATGGTCCTCTTCGGGTTGTCTTCAAGAGACCTTAAGGTCCTACTATATGTATTGTGCGCGCACAATATATACAGTAGGACCTTAGGTTCTCTTGAAGACAACCTGAAGATGGCCAGTAAAAGGCCGAAACATGTCGTTGTCTAGTATGGTCATTAAAACATCTTAATTGACATAGTTGTGTTTGATTACATACTCTTTCCAGTTTGCACACACACATACACACACACACACAAAGGGGGATGACACATTTCCAAGTATTAAAAGTTATTTTCACTCGTAATCAACATGCATTGTCAACTGTACACATCACTTTTTTTTTAAAAAAAGATCAGCCTAAAGATGGCTCAGTGACGAGCCGAAACATGTTGCTGAGAGATGACTGAAAATACATTTTAACAGTTACCTAACTGAAGTTGTGTTAGATTATATTCTGTATTTATATATAATTACTACGGAAACACAACGGGGATGTCTCGCCTGAAAAATATAAATATCAGTCAAGGTAGGTAGGTTTCACCCTTGTTAAAGGCCATGAAGGCCCTTAGGGTGAGTAGAGGTATAGCTCTACTCTTTCTAGGATTTCGGCTCTAGATGGGGGTGGGGGGGTCAGCCCCACGCCTCAACCGCCTCTACCCCCGGGAAAGACACGGTACCCATTGTACAGGAGGCTGGGTGGGCCCCAGGGCTGGTCTGGACGGGCGGAATATCTCGTCCCCACCGGGATCCGATCCCGGACCGTCTAGCCCGTAGCTCAGTCGCTATACCGACTGAGCTACCCGGCCCACCCAGTCAAGGTTACATCCAGAAATATGAAAACCTAAAAAGGAAACTGTACAATTGCAATGCCAACATTTATTTGAACCAACAATGTCTTGCTCGTAATCAACAAGCACTGTCAATTCTACATACCACTTTTTTAAAAAAAGATCAGTCTGAAGATGGTTCAGTGACGAGCCGAAACATGTTGCTGAGAGATCTGATTGAAAATACATTTTAATAATTACCTAACTGAAGTTGTATTTGACTATATTTTACATTCATACATTATTAGTATCTGGACCTGGACACCTACTATCATCACTCAGTCCACATGTGCGTTCGCAAAACTGCAAAACGCTACTATTAGCTTCGTCTCTGTCTGTCCGTCCGCATGGAACAACTTGACTCCCACTGAACGGATTTTCATGGAATTTTATATGAGTTTCCGAAAATATGCTCAGAAACTTCAAGTTCCATCAAAACCTGACAGTAATAACGGGTACTTTACACGAAGACATTTAAATTTATCACAATATCAAGTTGAACTGTTTTTAGAGCGAGATATTTTTCGGAAGAAAGTGGTAAAGAAAATGAAAACACACAATTATGGCCAATAACCTTTTCCAAAAATCGTGCAGTTTATGAGATAATGTGGAAAAATACGGTAGAGACAGACCACAGACGACAATAAGCCGCATGCGCTTTATGCGTCAGAGACACGCACACTCAGAATATAAAATACTTATTGTTTTTCCACGGTAAAAATGGTTACGCGTACGCGCCTTCATGTTACACTGCCTGTGCAGTTTATGGTTCTCCTTGGCCGCTATAGGAATATAATTAGGTCACATTACTTTCGCATACGTTTCAATGTGTCACTACTAATCCTGTCATTCGACTCTATGTAGCCTTCAGTTATTGACAGCGTCATTAAATAAACCAACTGCATCGAAGTTATTCTTCGATTAGCTATTTGTTGCACAGATAAACAACAAATTCCCTGGACACGCACGGCCGGTTTCACGAGACCCCAATACCTGAACATATTCCGCGCCAATGTGCACATATTCATTTTTTCAATACCCCTTTTAATATTATCCTCCAATCTATGCCCAAATCTACCTACTGTTTTCTTCTCATCCGGTTTTCCGACCATAAATAAACTGAACTGACAAATAAAATTCGGCCACCCTTATGTCAGAATATTAATAACTGCATCAGTATGGCCAGCTACAAAGAATGAGGAGACAAGGTGAAGGCAGACTGCTTACAGACATGAATGGCGACCTCCCGAAAACCACGAAGTCACGCTCACGTCACTCTGTCTCTCTGACAAAGCTGTGTAAACAGACTTCTTGCAAAACTCATTAGCAGAGGATGATGAAAGTTTACACATGTTGGCAGCCCTGATTGCTGACGCCACAGGGGACTTTCTTCACCGTTAGCAGAACCTGCACCGTTTTTTTTTTTTTTTGGCAATCGGTTCATAAGTAAACAGGATCATCTCAAAAATACTGTATCACAATCATCCAGGTGCTCAAAAAAGTATGCGCCTTCTATGGAATCTTAGGGCTCATTAGTGCGTTCGCAACAGCCAACCACTGGTCCCGAGCCATATGAAATGCCCTCTACCAGTCTCTATAAGATCCATGTTAATATTATCCTCCCACCTACAGCCAGGCCTCTGAAGCGATGTCTTCATTTTAACATTTCAGATCAGAAATTTGTACGCACTTAATAGGTACCTCATGCCACGCCCATATCATCGCCTTCTGAATTCATCACCCTAATATTTGGTGAAGAGTACAAATGGTAAAACTCCTCATTATTTAATTTTCAACGACAACCTGTTCCTTCCCCTCTCCAAGTATTCTTCCTCAGTACCCTGGTCTTGAGCACTGTCAATTCCGTTGTTATAATAATGGCTTTACCTGTATTATGTTGAAGAGACACACACATTAACTAATGTGAGTTCAATTCCAAACTCCGACCGCCTTACCCCTGGGGAAAGCATCCCTTGTACCCAATGGACAGAGGACTCGGTGGGATGCTGTGGGGGATAGAAAGATTGCTCGTCTCGACGGGAAATGAACCCCGAAGTCATGGTCTACCCATCACTAACCTAGCCGCCTATACTTAAACGTGAACAGTTAAAATACGTAATTACAATGGACGGCGATAAAAACAGTAACGAAAGGCTGACATTTGCATGAGCTTTTTCAGTAACCTGTCGCCTGGCGGCTTCTTCAGTCCACTGTTTTCATTGTGAACACATTTTACAGTTGATTAACAACTGTGTCGCCTCTGTCGCCTAGAGTCGGTGCCAGTACATACGAATGGACTTCAAATGTTATCTTCAGCTTTGCCCAAGATGCGTATTAATACCCTCTAGCCTATACTGTTCTCTGTACGGATTTCTGGGTCAAATACATATAAATGCGATCGAAGGCTGAAGCTCAACTTCGCTCTAAAATTCTATGACACTACTTTATTTCTGAAAATAAGTGAGGATATCTACGCTGGTGTAGTGACTAGGCTACGATCTGGACAACACAGCAATCGCAGTACTATTTCTTGTTACCTTCTCCACGGCAAGCAAACCACCTCTCAGGCCCACCCAGACCCTTAGGCAATCGGTTCAGAGGATTGGTTCCGCGGGGTAAAGCCGCGGAGCACGAAGATGACCGTTCAATTCCGTCTGGTCCCAAGTTAAAAAATGCGTGGAGCTGTACTTCACGTCGTGGTGGTCAAGAACAGGAGTAACTTAACTGGACGGATCGGGGATCGAATTCCGATGGGGGCGAGATTTTCCATGGCCCTCCCGATCAGCCATGGGGAACACCAGTCTTCTTGTACAATAGGCACCGGGTCTCTTTCCCGGGTGTAAAACAGCCAGGGCGTGGGATTGACCACCCACCCCCATCTAGAGCCTAAGTTAAAGAAAGAATACATCTATACCTACACTTCCCCCTCTGGGCCTTCGTGGCCTGTTCTAGGGCGAACTTTCCCTTTACTTTACGTTGCCTTCTTATATATTTACGGTTTGACGAGACTATCTCAGGTTATATAGCGTGGAATGGTACGAAAGACAAAGTGTTCGGTTGGAAAGGACGTGGAAGGATTTTTTTTTGACCAGATTATCGGCATCCGACGGCAAGGAAGTAGTTCCATCTCTGTGCCCACTGACAGTGTCAGCAGCATCCGGCACTCAATTGTTCCCCGCACACGCGGTGTGTTTATTAATAACCGAACCGCACGTGGTGCAAGCGCGAGCGAGCGCAAGAGTAATACAAATCACCTCAGGGGTTCAAAGATTTTCCAAAATCTTGGAATCATCTCAAAATTATAAGCGCCAGAAGGGTGATATGAAGCAAGCTCCACATCTGGCGACACGGGACACAATTTAGTCTCCCGGGCGAACTGGCGCTAAGGACTTTTACACCACTGAATCACCGTGTTTAAACTTACTTCACTATCACGTTAAATGTTTAATCACAGACCACTCACGATTCTTCAAACACCTGCGAATGCGGTCTTTGGAATGTGAAGCCGCGTAGAAAAGTACGTACATACCAACGTTTCGGAATAACCTTATTTTTTTCCGTATGTGCTCTTCAGCCATAGAAATGGGGGAAAAATCTGCCTCTTATCTATTCTATCTACCAAACCGAACGGCGTCACATCCCACAAGACCGTGAGCCTACTATTCTTCAAACACTTCTTTTCTGACTGTAAAAGAATCGACGTCGTATGATTTCTGTTTCTTCTCAGCAACTTCCGAGCTGATTTTGATCTGAAAAACCTTAATTACTTTTATCTGTGTGATTCGGTGCCCACGTATAACAAGTTACATTGCACAGGCATCACGAATCAAGTTGAATTGGTTTCAAGTAACAAAAAGACGGCCAGAAAATATAATTTTTACATACAGTGCACAATGAAGAAATTGTTCAGGTCAACAGTGGCTGATATTTGTCAAGAACGTACTGGTACCTAGTTTGCAGCATGGAGAACTTCTGAAAGCCTTACCTTCTGAAGGTTATTGACTTATACAACTCGCTGCCATGTCCAAAACACTATCAGCTACCTACGTACTCTTCTCCGCCGATAATTATTTTAAAAACCCGCAATTTCACTCTAACCTGAGACAGATGAATCCATTTGACTACACATTACTCTGGCGGTCGGGAGAGCGCAGTCGATATAGCAACTGGCTGCGGGATGGACGGTCCGGGGATTGAATCCCGGTGACGTGAAATTTTCCGTGTTGTTAAGACCGGACCCGAGACTCACCCAACCTCCTGCACCATGGGTACCGGGTCTTTGCCAGGGGTGAAACGGCCGGAACGTAGCGTTAACCACCCACGCTTCTCTAGTGCCGGGTTGCGAAAGGGTACGAGCTACAAATCCACCGCCCCTCCGTGCCCGCACAGACATGTCATACGGCGACCTTTACCTTTCTTACATAACACTCTAGGATTTATTTCAATATTTCGAATCCATTTATGCTTGGGCATTCCGAATGGCGTCTTTCCTCTTAGGTTTCCCGACCAACATTATCTATGCATTTCTCATTTTACACACACGTGCAACCTGTCTGCTCACTTACCACGTCTCAATTACATCATCCTAACAGTATTAATCAAACAACTAACCCTATAAACTTACACTGAAAACATCTTTCATAAAATAGCAATACATAAACAGATAATGTACTTTCAATGTTCCTGCAGGCATCTCCTGTATGTCAGATTATACAACGTAGTCAACGACGCCTACTCAAATATACGTCTTCCGGCAACACAACATAACAAGGTGACTGTGAATGACGCACATGTTGGGTGCAGGATAAAAGAAAATGCGCGAAAACTTCAGTTAAGGAGAGCCAACTCAGGCAAAGAACCTAACCTGGGACCTCCTGCATATGATGCAGGTGTGAGACGATCAACGTTCCTTACTTAGAGCGAAATATCTTTCAGATTCTTTCAGCGTCTGATCGAGGACTGTTGAGTATAAATACCTTCACATTCATCCACCAGCTACTTGGAAGAAGCACTGAGGGGGTCGGAAACTTGCAAATGGCAGGCACGACGCGTCTTCCAAAAACGCTACATTTAGCTACCGCAGAGGCGGAGGAGAAAATGCAAACACTAGCCCTTTTAAGACCGCTGTTCATCTAAATCAGCGAGCGGTTCTTAACCTCCACTGCAGCTCGAACCCCTTTGGTTCTCAACGTATGTTCTCGAAACCATACCAAGCTGTTAAAGTTGGTCAGTTTTCAAACCTAAGACATAACTATAAAACGAGAGAAACAGAATTAGATATCTAATTTTCACAGCAAAATTAAGAAAAACCTAGAATATATCGGGTGCGTGCAAGCCGGGTTAACAACCATAAACTAAATAATACACACAGACCCAGTTCCTGCTACTGCTTTCCCACTGAGGAGACCAATGTGTTTAGAAGCATACGTGTATTCGCTATATAATTAAGAATCATAGGGACGCACACATATACTCTATGTCGGTACGTATATTAATCCCCCTGTTTCCAAGGATTTATTTATCTTGGTATAAATAACACCACCTGAAATTCCCTGAACATCTGAAAGTTTTTCACTTACTCCACGGAGTCCTTCTTGAGAAGCTAATCGATTCTCAGCTAGTAAAGAAATTCCCCGCATTTTATGGAACTCGAAGGTTCATTACCGCATTCACAAGTGCTCGCCAACTGTCTCTATCCTGAGCCAGCTCCATAGAGTCCATGCCCCCACATCTCACTTCATGAAGATCCATCTTAATAGTATCCTCCCATCTATGCCCGGGTCTTCCAAGTGGCTATTTCCCTCAGCTTTCCCCATCAAAACCCCGTATACGCCTCTCCTTTCCCCCATACGTGCTACATGCCCCACCTATCTCATTATTCTCCATTTGATCACCTGAACAATACTGGGTGAGGAGTACTGATCAATAAGCTCCTCATTACGTAGTTTTCTCCACTCCCCTGTTACCTCGTTCCTCTTAGGCCCAAATATTCTCAACACTTTATTCTCAAACACCCTCAGCTTACGTTCCTCCCTAAAATGTGAGCGACCAATTTTTTTCACACCCATACACAACAGGCAAAATTACAGATCTGTATATCTTAATCTTTACATTTTTGAACAGCAAACTGGAAGACAAAAGATTCTGTACTGAATGACAGCAAACATTCCCTTACTTCAATATGCTCTTACTTTCTTCCTGAATAGAATATATGAACTCTTCCTCCCCTTCAAAGGAACTATTATCAATCCTTATACCGTGATTTCGTCCTGCATCCTGATCTCGAGACACGACCACATTACTTAGTCTTATCAGTATTTACTTGTAGTCCAATCTGAATGTTTTGCACAGCCATTCAAAATAACTATCAACATGTCGATTCGGTAACTTTAGCCTATATACGTGTACTTAAGTTTCGCCTGTTAGAGGATAAAGCTGCATATTCCCGCTTCTAGTTAGCATTACCTCACATGCAATTACAACCTGGCGAACACAAAACTATGATGTTAAACGTGGAAATTTCATCTCTGCTCATTTGAGTTATATTTCATAGGCACATCAGGGCAGTGCAGGACTATGATACCAGATATGATATTTTTAACCTCCTTTTCATATACCGTTTCGAAAGATTTTTTTTAAGATCACGGGCTATGCAGGTGTGCATGTATGTGTGCGTGTGTACAACGTACGTGCCCTGCCACTCACAAAAATCGGTACCAAATTTACCCAGTTCAGCGTTCGAGGTATACGTATATTAAAGTTGAAGGGAAAATTGTCGTCTTATTGTAGACTTCAGGATTATGAGGCCACGCAGTTTGGTACGTGATTACCAACCTTCCGAAGGTTCACTGTTGCTTTCATTCCCCCCACAATATCGGCAACCACCTACCAGGCCACACGGTGTCATAACCCAGAGGATTCCAGTATTAATTTTCATCGCAGTGACAACAGAACTGTCCGATCCAACGCTAAACGGGGAACCTCTTACCGGGAGCAAAGTGACCAAAGCGTGAATCTAACCACTCTCCCACGTGAGGCATCGTGGTTCAATACCTATTATAGTACGCTGCTGCATTAAGCACTGGAACAACTTTACCTTTACGTGTACCTTTATGAGTGTTGTCTTATACAAAGTTATATGTATACATGGATTTAAGGTCTATTACGTCACAAATTCTCTTCTGAATGCTGAAGAGCTGTTAACAGCAGTCACGAGCAGTTTATTGCGTCCATTACAAACTGTTCTAACAATAAGTGCTGAACCACACGTACCTGGAACTTGTCAATATGTTACAGTTTGCGAAAGGAAGTGCTGACACCTTTTGTATTTTAATAACAAACTTACTTTAAGTTTCCATCGACCATCATACCATCCTGGTGTGGCCTGTCTCTTGACTCCGAGAACTAGTATGCGCACTAAAATCTAAACTCATAACAATTACAACTATTTAAAACGCGTTCAGAAGTTTTGCCGCAGTCTGTACTGAAGCAGGCGAAGTGACATCTTTCTTGCAGGTGATAGCTTAGATCTCCAGCCGACAATTCGCACTACGTACGAATATATCTGGATCGTCCCCAACTCCTTCACGACCAGTATTCAACGGTATTTCCACGTCAGAGTCAAAATCTGGCGGCCAGCTCATCAGAACTTTGATGCAGTCATCTCGACATCCCCCACACATCGGAACCGAGGATTACGTGAACAGCGATGCCGAAGGGCGAATGACGGCGGCACAGCGGTCGCATCTACGTTACCACAGCCCAACCAAGCAGCCTGGTAAAGCGGTAACATCTACCCTTTTGCAGCCTGTGGATTATTTATGTCAAATTTGTTTCCTGTCCCAAACTGCGCACCTAACGGATCATTCCCAAACATACTATGAAAAGATTATACTGTGACTATTTCATTTGGGTATATCTTGCACTGTGTTTGTTTTCAGTTGTTTTGTAATTTATGGATGTTTTGGTAAAATGTATACTTGTATTTACTGTGTTTTGTATTGTTTAAACTGTGTTTTTGTATTGTTTCGTTTATGTATATTTATTCTTACTTGTTTTGTTTGTACTAGTGTAAGGACTACTGCCACCTAGTGACAACTCAATTGAAGTTAGTAGTAGTAGTAGTAGCAGTAGTAGCAGCAGTAATAATAATAATAATAATAATAATAATAATAAAGTGGCTACATTTTCATGTCAGTTTGTACAGAGGCCACGGCCGTCGCAGCTATGTCCAAGTATTGTTTAGTGTTTCTGAATGCCACTCATATCCCCGTTCCTAACCCTTTTTTATTTACAACAGTAAACGTGAATTTCTCACTGTGTGAAATTATCACTACTGTACAGTGTGATGCTGACAAGGACAGCAACCATATCACGGGCGAAGAGCATGTGAAAGGTAAAGCAGTCCCATTACAGGCCTGGACAGGCCCAGAGGGTTGCAGGAAGTTAAGGTTCCCAGATTTCGTGACAACGGCACAGGATGGTGGTAGGCTGTCAGCCTTACGCACCGGTCGCCTTTACCCCCAGGAAATACTCCTGGTACTCATTTCTGTTAGAGGCTGAGTCGACCCCAGGGCCATAGTGCCATCAGAAGGTTTTTTTTACGAGGGGAAGTCAGAAAGTAAGGTTCCCTATTTTATTGCCACCAAATAACTTCACATAGTGAGATGCCTCTTTATTCACTTAAAGTTCAGACATTGGTTGCTAGACGGTAGCACTTTCGTA